>JABLTO010010199.1_pt1 | contig 14744 bp, 14 predicted proteins | sample 7160091 | NCBI WGS metagenome assembly JABLTO01 (sample SAMN14651225, study PRJNA627086) | human gut metagenome | isolation source: feces | host: Homo sapiens
CGGAGAGATAGACGCATACTTCTGGGAATACCTGGCATCCCTCTACAGATGCACCATAACATTCGGCCGCTACCGGCCGGACGGCGCGTTTTAGACTTAAAATATACAGCCGGACGGAAATATCTGAAAGCCGTTTCCGGCTGATTTTTTAATGATTTTTATGTTGCAACAACAAATATGCATGATATACTTTAATCAGATGGTTTTTAATAATTTAAAAAATTTTATATCATAGTATAATAGTTTAATTCTCAATTTTAGTCAAAATATGCAGCCGCCGGGCGGCTGAAAAGAAAAAAATCGATTATTTAAAATTGGGTTATTGCTTAAAGAATTGATAATCTTTGAAACAATATATTAAAGGTAGAAATTTATGCTTTCTAAATTAAAAATGGTATTGAGACCCGAAACAGAGTACAGTATGTCGATCAATATGGCATCAGCGATGCACGGAGTACTGATGGAGTTGATAAAACCGGATTATGCGGAGTATCTGCACGCAGATTCCATGCGGCCGTACAGTCAGTATCTCAGCATATTGGGGGAAGATATGATATGGACGGTATCAGCGCTCAGGGACGATGCGTATGAAAATATAATAAAAGTACTGCTTTCTGATGAGCTTGATGAGATACATCTTAAAAGGCACGATCTGAAGCTGATGATAGCCTCAAAGGAAATGACGCAGATGTCAGAAAAGGATCTGTCGGCATCATTTTACAGGGAAGACAGCAGCAGATTTATAAAGATACGATTCATGTCTCCGACTGCATTTAAACAGAGCGGAAGATATACATTTTATCCTGACCTCAGCTGCATATACGGAAGTCTGATGCGGCGGATGGACCTTGTGAGCGACAAAAACAGGATGTACGATGACGATCTTTTGGAAGAACTTACAAGTCAGTCTGAAATAATGCGATATGATCTGAGAAGCGTGAATTATCATTTGGAAGGAGTAAAAATACCTGCGTTTACAGGCTGGATAATGATAAAGGTGCATGGAGCGCAGAGTCTTGTCAATTATGTAAACATGCTTATGAGATTTGGAGAATTTTCCGGGACAGGCATAAAGACAAGTCTTGGCATGGGTGCAATGAAAATATTAAAAAAACAGGAAAAGGTCAACGAAAGTAAGTCAGGAGATAATAACAGTCCGCAAAGTAAGTATAAAGGAGATGGCAAAAAATGACTAACGAACATGCTCAGCTTATAACAGGCGCGTTGCTGCATGACATAGGAAAGATCATTTACAGGACAGGCGTCCGCAAAGATCACAGCACTGTCGGATATGAGTTTTTGAGGAATGATATCAGACTGGATCCGGCAAAATTTAAAGGCATACTTGACGCGGTACGTTATCATCACGGCTCATATCTTAAAAATGCGAATATCCCAGATGATTCACCTGCGTATATAACATATATAGCAGACAATATAGCGTCAGCGGCCGACAGAAGAAAAAATGAAGAGCCGGAGTATGGTTTTGAGAGACTTACTCCGCTCGAAAGCATATTTAACAGGCTCAACGGCAATGATCAGAAATATTATTACAGACCGGGAATGCTCGGAGGCCGGGAACCTATAAACTATCCTGAAAAGGATAAGCAGCTGTATACGGATGCGCAGTACGCTGCCATAGTAAAGAGGGTAAAGGACGCTGTAGCTTCAGGCATAGATCTTGAGGACAAGCCTGAAAAATACATAAATTCACTTATAGAGGTACTCGAATCAACACTGACATACGTCCCATCATCTACATCAAAGTCAGAAGCCGCCGATATATCACTGTACGATCATGTGAAAATAACAGCAGCGGCAGCAAGCTGCATATATTTTTACCTGAAAGAAAAAGGCGAGAATGATCACCGCAGCGCTTTATTCAAAAATGCAGAAAAGTTTTACAGTGAAAACGCCTTCATAATGTATTCAATGGACATATCAGGCATACAGAAATTTATATATACAATAAGAAGCAAAGGAGCGCTCCGGACGCTGCGCGCAAGGTCGTTCTATCTTGAGATATTTATGGAAAATATGATAGACGAGCTTTTTGACAGGCTTGAGCTGTCAAGAGCGAATCTCATATATTGCGGCGGCGGTCATATGTATGCACTGCTTCCAAATACAGAAAATGTAAAGAAAATACTTGATAAATTCGAGCGTGAAATAAACCTGTGGCTTCTTAAGACGTTTAAAACATCGCTGTTCGTGGCCACAGGCTACAGCGTATGCAGCGCTCACGCACTGGAAAATAAACCGGAGGGTTCCGGATCGTATAAGGCTGTATACCGAGAAGTAAGCAGACGCATATCAGAAAAAAAGATGCGCAGATACAACGCTGCTGATATAAAGTATCTCAACTCAGGTGGCGCCGGCAAGGATGGAAGAGAATGCAGTATATGCAAAGCAGTAGATCATCTTAATGCAGAGAATATCTGTGATATGTGCGCAAGTATAACAAATATGTCAAAAGGTATACAAAAAGACAGCTTTTTTTCGGTCATTTCCGAACATGAGCAAGGCAGTGTTCCCCTTATGGACGGCAGATGGATGATAAGCGAGTCAGAAGAAGAGCTGAAAAGCCGTATGAAGAACAAAAAGAATAGCTTCGTAAGAGCTTTTGCTAAAAATGCGTTTTACACAGGTATGAATATACCGGCAAAGCTGTGGGTAGGCGACTATGCATCACCTAAAGTGCTTTCAGAGCTGAGTGACGAAGCAGCAGGCATAGACAGAGTAGCGGCTCTAAGAATGGACGTAGATAATCTGGGTCAGGCATTTGTTGCAGGATTTGAAAACAAAAAGAACGGAGACAAATATGTTACTTTGTCCCGTACAGCGACATTCTCAAGACAGATGACTATATTTTTCAAGTATCATATAAACAGGATACTCAGTGTGTCAGAGCATACTTTTATAGGCAGCGGGATGCGGGGAGAGCCGCGAAATGTATCCATAGTATATTCCGGAGGCGATGACGTATTCCTGATAGGTGCATGGAATGACGTAGTAGAAGCAGCGATCGATATTAGAAATGATTTTATAAGATACACACAGGGAACGCTTACTATATCAGGCGGTATAGGGATGTACAAAGCAAAATTCCCGATACATATAATGGCGTCGGAAACAGGTAGGCTGGAAGATATTTCAAAAAAAGGTGATAAGAACGCTTTGACGATATTTTATGATGAAGGCTGTTACAGATGGAATGAATTTGAAAATATCGTACTTGGAGAAAAGTTCGATCTTGTGAGAAACTTCATGACGGATTCCGATGAAAGAGGAAAAAATTTCCTTTATAATCTCCTTGAACTTATAAGAAACAGAAAAGAGAAAATAAATATCGCCAGGTTTGTATACATGCTCTCAAGGCTGGAGTCCGTAAAGGATGCGCCTCAGGAGGCAAAAGAAAGCTACAGAAATTTCGCTGATACGATGTTCGACTGGATAAGATCGGATGAAGACAGCAGACAGCTGATAACAGCAATATATCTATACGTTTATCTCATACGCGGGGAGGAAGAAAAATGATACTGGAAGAAAAGACTTACGTAGATAAGGCAGAAGCAGTCATAGACAGACTCAGCAAAAAGACAGATAAAAACGGAAATCCTGTCAGGATAGTTACAACATCTAAGCTCAGAAACATACTGGCGATGACGATGGACATATACAATCAGGTACAGTCAGCAAGAGGTGAAAAACTGACGCCTGAAATGAACAGCCGCATAGAATACCTGCGGGTAAGAATAATTTACGAATGTGGCAGGGAAGCGTCCGTAAAGGTGCTTGTCAGAGAAGCACAGATACTTGAAAGCTTAAGGGAGATAAACGGAAGCAGAAAAAACTTTATATTATTTGCGCATTATCTTGAAGCTCTTGTAGCATATCGTAAATTTGTAGGCGGAGACAGAGATCTGTAAAAGGAGGAAAAATTCATGTACGCAAAGATTCAGATATCAGGAACTATAGAAGTTGTTACAGGCATGCATATAGGCGGTTCAGACGCATTTGCAGCTATAGGCGCGATAGATTCGCCGGTCATAAAGGATACATATACAGGACTGCCTATGATCCCCGGAAGCAGCTTTAAAGGGAAAATGAGAACTCTCCTTGCCAAGAGATATAACGAAACTGTAGCAGATCAGCCTGACGATGATGCAGAGAGGATCACAAGGCTTTTCGGGACATCGAAAGCCCATAAACGCGGAAGACTCGTATTTTCTGATATGATATTAAGCAACAGTGATAAACTTTACAGCCGCGGAGTCGCAGGCCTGACTGAAATAAAATTTGAAAATACGATAAACCGTATAACCTCTGTAGCTAACCCGCGCCAGATAGAAAGAGTAATAAGAGGCGCAGAGTTTCCTCTTGACATCATATACGAGGCTGACGATGAAACACAGATGAAAGAAGATTTTGAAACTATAGCAGAAGGCTTCAGACTTCTCGGATATGATTACATAGGCGGAAGCGGCTCAAGAGGATACGGTAAGATAAAAATAAAGGACGTGACCCTTGATACGGTAGTGGGCGAAGCCGATGAAAAAATGATCTCAGAATGCGAAGCTCGGATGAATGATTTTAAATAAATGCATACAGGATGCCGCAGCCCGGCTGCGGAACAGTATGTGTAAAAGTGCTCGCGGCGACGCGAGAAAGCATAAAATGATTTATTGAGTATTAATGTAATGAAAGGATATTGAATGAAATATTCTGTATATAAGTTTGAATTTAACGCAGGCGTGCATATCGGTGATTCTTCGCTTGAAGACAGCGAGTTTCAGATACATGCTGACACGATATTTTCAGCGCTGTGTATGCAGGCTTTGTACGCAGGCAGAGAAACAGGGTTGAATGCATTTTGTGATATGGTGCGTAGAGGGCGTATAATGATATCAGATGCGTTACCATATATAGGAGATACACTATACATACCAAAGCCTATGCTGTCTGTGCAGGGCGAACGTGAGGGAAGCTCTGTTGATAAAAAGAATTTCAAGAAAATGAAGTATATACCTGTAGATAAAGTAGATGACTTTATAAAAGGCAATATAGATGCTGCTGCTGTAAATGATAATATGAAAAAGCTGGGAAGCTCAGAACTGCGTACACAGGCTTCCATAAAGGGCTTGGAGGAAACTCTGCCGTACCATGTGGGAGTATACCGTTTTTCAGAAGGAAACGGGCTTTATATGATAGCCGGGTATGAGAGCGATGAAGATAAGTATTACCTTGAAGATCTGTTGATAGCTCTGTCATATGACGGAATAGGAGGCAAACGTTCATCCGGACTGGGAAGGTTCACTCTTAAGCATGCAAAAATGACAGAAAAACTGACGGCAGCGCTGCAGGATATATCCGCGGATAAATATATAACGCTTTCAGTTTGTCTGCCTGATTCAGAGCTTGATGATGATATGCTTGCAGGAGCATCGTACAGCCTGATAAGACGAGGCGGATTTGTGTACTCAGCTGATTACGCGGCAGAGCCGCGTAGGAAAAAGGACATTTATTTATTCCAGCCGGGATCCGTTTTTGAAAAGAGATTCAAGGGAAGCGTATTTGATGTTTCGGATGGCGGAAGTCATCCGGTATACAGGTACGCTATGCCGTTATGGATGGGGGTACAGTGATGGAGGGTTACCTTAAAACATACAAATTGAAATTTCGCACGATTGGACCTGTATTCATAGGATGTGGAAACAAGATCGGAAAGAAAGAGTATATAAAAGCAGGAAATATCGCATATGTTCCGGATATAATGAAAATGTACGATGGTTTGAAGCGTATGAAGCTCAACGAAAGCTTTGAATCATTCTATCTGGATGGAAAAAAGTACAGAAACAGCCTTTCTGAGTGGATGTACAGCAATAATATACAGAAAAGGGATTACGAACCGTGGATCTCATACAGCCTTGATTTCGCAGAAGTAAACAGTGACGGAAGACCGCCTCATGAGATAATGACATTTATAAAAGATGCATACGGTCAGCCTTATGTGCCGGGTAGCAGCGTAAAGGGCGCGATAAGAACAGCACTGCTTTCAGGAATGTTGATAAGAAAACAGGCAAAAGAAGATGCAAATGCTGTACAGATAGAGATCGACAACAGCAGACGGAACAAAAAAGGTGATGGTAAAAAATATTTAAGCTCAGAAACTAAAAAACTTGAAGTTAAATATTTTAATAAGCTTGAGCGTCCCGGAACTAAAACGGATGATGCTGTTAATGATATGATGTCAGGCTTGATAATAAGCGACAGCAGACCGCTATCAGTAGATGATCTTATACTTTGTCAGAAGGTCGATCTGAGCACAGACAACAATGATTCAGATCTGCCTATCCTCAGGGAATGTATAAGGCCGGGTGTCGATATAGAATGTACGCTCACTGTAGATGCGTCATTAAAGAAAAGGTTCGGCGCAAAGGAGATAATGGCAGCTGTAAATGAAATGGCCGGATTTTATAATAAAGTATTCAGGTCTAAATTTGAAGTTGATGACATCGATGCACCTCAGGATGGTATAATATATCTCGGAGGCGGAAGCGGATATCTGACAAAGACGGTGACATACCCTTTGTTTGGAGAAAAACGCGGTGTGGGAAACACTGCAGAAATATTCAGGCATACGATGAAATTTGCGGATTTTAAAAAGCATAAGCACGATAACGACGATAAGTACGGGATATCTCCTCATATGTGCAAGATAACGTACTGTGACGGTGTACCGCTTGAGTTTGGCCGCTGCAGGATGAGCATATCTGAGTAGTTTTCCCCGCAGGTTGAAATTACAGGGTTTAAGGGTGGTAAACATGAAAAATTCGACATCAAAAAATGAATATGTGATTTTCCCCCGCAAACCCTGTTTGCAGCCATTGAATATCAATGCCTCTAAAAGGCAGGGTTAGAAACATCAAAGCCCCGGAAGGGGACGGAAATAATAATCTTCGCAATGCTTATTGAATCAGATGCATAAGTTAGAAACATCAAAGCCCCGGAAGGGGACGGAAATTATTGCATGCATAATGTATGTGTTCTGTCATATTGTTAGAAACATCAAAGCCCCGGAAGGGGACGGAAATCATATTTATAAAATTCATAAAAGACAAATACGTTGCGTTAGAAACATCAAAGCCCCGGAAGGGGACGGAAATCGGCTATATGTAACATATAGCCACGTTTTGACTCAGTTAGAAACATCAAAGCCCCGGAAGGGGACGGAAATTTTAATATCCTCATGAAATACCGCTGTTGTGCGATACTGTTAGAAACATCAAAGCCCCGGAAGGGGACGGAAATGATGACGTACCACAAGTGCATCATTCTCTACAGCTGTGTTAGAAACATCAAAGCCCCGGAAGGGGACGGAAACCTTCTTGATTTCATTTTCAGTCAAAAATTTGTTTTCGTTAGAAACATCAAAGCCCCGGAAGGGGACGGAAACCTAAACGTTGTTGTCTTGCCGTCTTTTTCCCTGAAAATACGTTAGAAACATCAAAGCCCCGGAAGGGGACGGAAACCTTGATAAATTCGTTTTCTTTGTTGATGTTCATACTGTTAGAAACATTAAAGCCCCGGAAGGGGACGGGAGTTTGGCTTCAGCCTGTTTTATAGCTTCTACGATATGAGGATTGTTTAGAAACATCAAAACCCCGGAAGGGGACGTTAAGCTAAGATCTTGAGTAAAGGAGAGTTGCAAAATATGTCATATCTCTATATAAACGAAAACGGAGCAGTCTTGAGCCATGAAGACAACTGCTTTAAAATAAGCAGCAAAAATGGAGTAATAAGAGCGATACCGTCTGAAACACTTGAAGGAATTTCCATATTTGGAGCAGTTCAAGTAACAACACAGTGCATAGAAAGATGTCTGAAAAAAGGCATAAATATCAGCTTCTACTCACCAAGCGGAGCATACTTCGGCAGGATAATATCCACAGGACATATAAATACATCAAGACAAAAAGCACAGGCAAGACTCTCTGATACAGAAGACTTCAGACTCGCATTTTCTAAAAAGATAATCGAAGCTAAAATACATAATCAGCAAGTCCTCATAAAACGATATCTGAGAAGCGCGTCAATAAGCAAAAACATTGAAATAATGGTAAACAATATAGTTGCCTGCGAAAAAGAAATAAAAGGCTGCGACAGCATACAGCAGGTCATGGGATACGAAGGCAGCGCGGCAAGAGTATACTTCAGCATGCTGTCAAAGCTCATAAATAAACAGGAATTCAAATTTGACGGCAGAAATAAAAGACCGCCTAAAGACGCATTCAACTCAATGATCAGCCTCGGATACTCTATCCTGCTTAATGAAGTTTATGGTGAGATAGAAAACAAAGGTTTGAATCCTTATTTCGGATTTTTGCACAGCGACAGAGAAAACCATCCGACACTCGCAAGCGACCTTATGGAAGAATGGCGCGCTGTGATAGTAGACTCAACAGTAATGAGTCTTATAAACGGTAACGAAATATCAATAGATCACTTCTACAAGCGCAATGACAGTCCGGGTATATTCCTTGACAGAGACGGCATGAAGATATTTATAGCAAAGCTTGAGAAAAAATTTGCCGTTCAGTCAAAATACCTTTCGCAAGTCGAATTTCCTGTAAGCTTCAGGCGCGGTATAGGATTACAGATAGAAAGCCTGGTGCGCGCGATAGAAAATGATGATATAAATGAATATACACCTGTGAGGCTGCGTTGATTATGAAAGAAAAATCAGATATTTATTTTGAAGAGGATTATTTCTTTAATCCGTTTGAAGAAGAACTTAACGTAAAAGACGATAAAGTCTATGTCCTGATAATATATGATATAGTTGAAAATAAAAAGAGAACAAAGCTTGCCAAATTCCTGCTTGGATACGGATTTCGCATACAGAAATCGTGCTTCGAAGCAATACTTCCTGATAATAAATTTCGAAAGCTGCTTAAAGGCCTGGAAAGATTTATAAGTGAAGAAGACGAGATAAACAGCATACGTGTTTATAAATTTTACAGTAAAGCGCAGATATACAGTTTTGGCAGAAATGTGGAAACAGAAGTCGAAGATGTTATAATCATTTAGAAAAGTGATACTACATGTATGGAGGCTAAAAATGGAAAAAACAGTATTATTTTCTCCGCTCGGCGGAACAGACCCTATATCAAATGACAGAGACGGTTCGTTTATACATATATGCAGGATATACAGGCCTGATAAAGTATATCTTTTCATGTCAAAGGAGATATGCGAGTTTCACAATAAAGATAACAGATATATTTATTGCCTGGAAAAGCTTGGAGAAATTCTGAATCATAAATTTGAGTATGAGCTGATAATGGAACCTGAGCTGGCAGATGTACATGATTATAATAAATTTTACAGTAAATTCAGGAAAATACTGGGAAATATATATGCTGAAAACATGGGCGCCGGTGACGGCGCAGACCGCGTGAGGATATTATTGAATACCTCTTCAGGAACGCCTGCTATGAAGAGCGCATTGCATGTTATTGCTGAAATATCAGAAAAGAAATACCTGCCCGTGCAGGTGAGTACTCCTGAACGCAGAATGAACCCGCATCGTGAAAATAAAAAAGAATACGATGTCATATATTACTGGAAAAATAATTTAGACAATGAAGAAGAATTTTTTGAAAACAGATGCGCAGAAGCAGAATGTGAAAATCTTACAGTGCTGCTGAAACGCGATATGATAAAGAAGTTCGTGAAAGCGTATGATTATAACGCTGCGTTGATGGTAGCTGACGAAATAAAAGATGATCTTACAGAAGATGCATATAATATGATAGCAGCTGCCGCAGCCAGGCTGCAGCTTGACCTGCGTACATATACTTCGCGCATCGGAAAAGTGGATAAAATTGATTTTATGCCGGTAAAGTCAGGAAATCACAGAAAAATAACAGAGTATCTGCTTTCTTTGGAAATAAAAATAAAAAAGAATGAGCTTGTCGATTTCCTCAGAGGGATAACACCTGTGATCATCGATCTGTTTAAGGAAGTACTTCTTAAGCAGTACGGCATAAAAATTGAAGATTACTGCGATGAACGCGCTAAAAATCTGAGATGGGACGAAAACAAACTAAAAGCGGATAAAGAATTATATGAATTGCTTTCTGATGGATACAACGGTAATTTTCAGCCCGGAAATGTATCATCTGATAATTTTGTAAAGATCATAACAGGCGAACAAGGCGGAAAAGCATCGATGAAGCAGCTGGTATGCGATCTGAGGGATGTTGAAACAGCAGTCCGCAATACTGCGGCCCATGAAATAGTATCTATAACAGAAGAATATCTGAAAACAAAGACGCGCAACATAAAAAACGGTCTGACATCAAAAGAAATATTCAAGATGCTGAAGGAAATGTGCGTATACGCCGGACTGCCCGGCGGTGACAAAATATGGAATTCATACGATGAAATGAATAATATAATAATTTCACATATATAGCTCCGGCACGGCCTGTCAGACATTCGTTCTGTATTAAAAAATAACATAAAACAGCTTTATGACAGTAAAAATTACGGTAATAAATTAATACTGTGGAAAATAATAAGAATGTATGATATATTACTGTAGTCTGTTCAGTATCAGGCAAGTAAAATGAAATGGATAAATAATGTGATTAAGTAATGTTGAGACTATTTTATGTAGTGATAATGAATCTGTACAGACTGTATATGATCCCTTACATGAAATTCAGGAACAGGCATCCGAAATGGTTCAACGAAGCGAGTCAGTACAGGTACGCGCAGCGCATGATAAACCTCATGAAGCGTACCGGGCGCATACATACGAGGGCTTACGGTGTCGAAAACCTGCCGAGCGAGGGCGGTTACATCATGTATCCAAACCATCAGGGCAAGTACGACGCGCTCGGCATAATGTACGCTCACGACAAACCGTGCTGCATGGTGATGGACGCAAAGCGCTCGCACATGCCGCTCGTGACGGAATTTTTAGACCTGGTCGGCGGAAAGCGCATGAATCTCAATGACGCTCGTCAGTCGATCGTGCTCTTCCGCGAGATGGCGGAAGAGATAAAGAGCCAGGCCAGGAAATTTATCATTTTCCCGGAAGGCGGTTACGATAATAACGAAAACACGGTATTTGACTTCAAGCCGGGAGCGTTCAAGGCAGCGATGATGGCCAAGGTCCCGATCGTCCCGGTCGCGCTTGTAGACTCGTACAAGGTGTTTCAGGGCTTTTCGCTCCGGAAGGTCACGACGCAGGTCCACTTCCTGAAGCCGCTTTATTACGATGACTACAAAGAGATGTCTACAAAGGAGATCGCCGCTGAGGTCAGGTCACAGATAGAAAAAAAGATCGCCGAGGCTGCGTAAGATCGCCCGGACAGGGTAATGTATAAGTAAAGCCGCTGCGCGGCAGCCCATAACTGCGCGCGCCCGGCGCGCGGGAAGGCGGCCCTTCGGGCCGCAGAACGCATAAATTCAGCATAAAAAAGCAAATTTTTCAGAGAATTTTTTCTCAGTGTTGCAAATGCAACAGAATAAACTGCAAAACTGTATATAATAATAATCACAGGAGGCAGTGATGCAGAAGAAAATACCGGAACAACGGTGAAGGCTCAGATAAAAAAGCTCTGAAAGCAAAACGCAGAACTGCTGAATAAAATCAATCGTCGTTTACAGCAACAGCGGATAATGAGGCTCCGCCGATAAGCTGTATGATATTTAAACTGAAGATAATATCAGTATTTAAGAATTTAAGGAGGAAATTAACATGGCAAAGTTTGTATGTCCAGTATGTGGTTATGTTTATGAAGGTGATGCTGCTCCGGAGAAGTGCCCAGTTTGCGGAGTTCCGGGAGACAGATTCAAGAAGCAGGAAGGTCCTATGGAATGGGCTGCAGAGCACATCGTAGGCGTAGCAAAAGACGCTCCTGAAGATATCAAGGCTGACCTGAGAGCAAACTTCGAAGGCGAATGCTCAGAAGTAGGTATGTACCTCGCTATGGCAAGAGTTGCTCACAGAGAAGGCTATCCTGAGATCGGTCTTTACTGGGAAAAGGCTGCTTACGAAGAAGCTGAGCACGCTGCAAAGTTCGCAGAGCTCCTCGGCGAAGTTTTAACTGACAGCACTAAGAAGAACCTCGAAATGAGAGTTGACGCTGAGTACGGCGCTACAGAAGGCAAGACTGACCTCGCAGTAAGAGCAAAGAAGCTCAACCTCGACGCTATCCATGACACAGTTCACGAAATGGCAAGAGACGAGGCCCGCCACGGCAAGGCTCTGAAGGGTCTCCTCGAAAGATACTTCGGCTAATCGCATAACCGACAGAACTCTAAAAAAGCTCATATCGGCTCCCAAAAGAGCCGGAAACAGGATCGGCCAGGCCGATCGGATATAATATAACGGATATTTTAAAACCCCCTGATATCGGAGAGATCCATGTCAGGGGGTTTTATTGTAAAGATTTAAAATTGTAAGGATTTAAATAACAAAAAACTTAGGAGAAAAGAATACTTTTTAAAGTCCGGACCTAAAAACTTTTATTTTAGAGCAGTTTTTCAGGTTTGGCCTTACATATCAAATGCAGAAAATTTAAAAAATATAATTGAACTCATAAAAAAGATAAGATAAAATGTTACATAAATAACTAACTTATGAGTTACTATATCATGAGTTACTAACTTGAGAGTTGTAATGTGGGAGAAGAAACAATGGGTCAATTTTACTGCCGTACAGAGGAACTGAAAAAAATGAATCGCCGTTACGAAAACGGCAGTTTTGAATGTATAGTAATTTATGGGAGAAGGCGCGTAGGAAAGACTGCGCTTATAAATGAATTTTGTAAGGACAAACCTGCGATATTTTTTTCCGCACTGAAAACAACAGGAAAAGAGAATCTGGAAGCATTTTCAAAATCAATAATGATGTACGAACGCTCATCAACGGATGATGAACAGATTCCTGTATTCAGCAGCTATGATGCTGCATTTAATGAATTGACTACTTTGACGAAGGAGAATCGCATTGTAGTTGTTATAGATGAATATCCTTACCTGGCAGAGTCGATGCCGGCGGTCTCATCAATGATACAGCATCTTATCGATCATAAATGGGGTGAATCAAAAATGTATCTTATACTTTGTGGTTCATCAATGAGTTTCATGGAAAATCAGGTACTCGGACAGGAAAGCCCGCTGTATGGCAGGCGAACAGGGCAGTTTAAGATAGGAACTCTTGACTATAAAGAGACAGCAGTATTTCATCCTGAGCTTTCAAATGAGGAAAACGCTCTTATATACGGCATAACAGGCGGTATACCACATTATATAAATAAATTGAATGTGAAAGGCAGCATAGATGACGCACTGCTTGAAAATTTGTTTGACCGCTCAGGCTATCTTTATGAAGAACCGGAAAATCTTTTAAAACAGGAGCTGCGCGAACCTGCTATTTACAATGCAATAATAAAAGCTATAGCAGAGGGCGCATCTCGTCCAAATGAAATAGTAACAAAAGTAGGAGAAAGTTCCGCGATCGTGTCAAAATATCTTAAAACACTTACAGAGCTTGGGATAGTGAAAAAAGAAACGCCGATAGCGGAAAAACCGGGAAAAAAGACTATATATCTGCTGGCGGATAACTTTTTTCGATTCTGGTACCGATTCGTACCTGCCAATATCAGTGCGATAGATTCTGGAAGGATATCCAAAACATACCCACACCTTATAAAAAAACATTTTTCTGATTATATGGGGCTAATATTTGAGAAAATGTGCCGCGATTACCTGCTTTATTATGCAGAAGATCTGCCTGTAGAACTGAATCAGCTCGGTCAGTGGTGGGGAACTGACAGCAGGCAGAAAAAACAGATTCAGATAGATATAGTGGGAACGCCTGTTGAGGGACGCGAATATATCATAGGCTCATGCAAATACCGTAATGAAAAGATCGGAGCAGATGAACTTGAGCTTATAAGAAGCTATGCATCAGTATTTGGAAAAGGCGACAGATATCATTATTATATATTTTCAAAAGGAGGCTTTACAGATGCTCTTATCTCGGCGCAGGAGCGCGGCGAGGTCACGCTTGTCACACTTGACGATATGTATAAATAGAAAATAAGCAGACAAACTATATGCTTGACAATAGTAACGATAGGCGATAATCTGTACTTGACTGGATACATGGCGTCCGGTCAGAGAAAAACAGAAAGTTGTTGTATGTTTGGCCGGCGGGACTCGGCGCAGCCGGAGATGGAGGCAAGTATTATGGACATGAAAGAAGTTATCTGCGAATGCATGGGAACAAAAGCAGGCGATATCAGAAAGCTCGTAGAGGGCGGCATGACTGACGTTGAAGAAATAAAGGCAGCTACAAAAGCAGGCACGAGCTGCGGCATGTGCATCCAGCGCATCGAAAAGATCATAGATATGTACAAGTAAAATAATAGAAGCAAGTCACAGTTAATACACATGCATTGTTTTTGCCGCTCAATTTTGTTATCATTGGGCAAATAAAAGTATTTGAAGACATTTAAAGTGGGACTTGTCCTGAAATCGGGACAAGTCCCTTTCTTATATACAACAAAAGCTGCACAGCTGAAAGCTGTACCGCTCAAAAGTCATTGGTGCACGTGAGAAGATTCGAACTTCCACGACTGTTACCTCACACGGACCTGAACCGTGCGCGTCTGCCAATTCCGCCACACGTGCTTGACTAAGCTATAATACACCGGATAAAC
>JABLTO010124479.1_pt1 | contig 14726 bp, 15 predicted proteins | sample 7160091 | NCBI WGS metagenome assembly JABLTO01 (sample SAMN14651225, study PRJNA627086) | human gut metagenome | isolation source: feces | host: Homo sapiens
TAATAATGATTTTTATCATAGTTAATGTTATAATACCTAAGAATAATTTATGGAGGCAAATATGAATATTATTGAATTAATCAAAGTTATAATTTTAGGTGTGGTAGAAGGGATTACAGAATGGCTGCCAATTAGTAGCACTGGACATATGATTTTGGTGGATGAGTTTATAAAATTAGATGTTAGTGCTGATTTTTTAGAGATGTTTTTAGTTGTAATCCAATTAGGAGCAATACTTGCTGTTGTGTTTTTGTACTGGCAAAAGTTACTTCCGTTTGATTATAAAAATAATTGGAAAATAAAAAAAGATACATTTTCAATGTGGTTCAAAATAATTGCAGCTTGTATTCCTGCGGCAGTAGTAGGGGTATTATTTGATGATCAATTAAATGAATTATTTTATAATCCTCCAACTGTTGCTATTGCTTTAATTGTTTTTGGGATTTTATTTATTATTATAGAAAATTATAATAAAGGAAAAAAAGCAAAAATCAATTCATTAAGTGAAATAACTTATAATACAGCATTGATTATAGGAATATTTCAATTAATTGCAGCAATTTTTCCTGGTACTTCTCGTTCTGGAGCAACTATTGTTGGAGCTTTGTTGATTGGAGTTAGTCGTACAGTAGCTGCTGAATTTACTTTCTTTTTAGCAGTACCAGTCATGTTTGGAGCAAGTTTATTAAAATTAGTTAAATTTGGATTCGCTTTTACTGCCAGTGAATTAGTTTTATTGATTATTGGTATGTTAGTAGCTTTTGTTGTCAGTATGATAACGATCAAGTTTTTAATGAGTTATATTAAAAAACATGATTTTAAAGTGTTTGGCTGGTATCGAATTATTTTAGGAATTATTGTTTTGATTTATTTTATGATTTTCTAAGTAAAGTACACATATAAATTTTATATGTGTATTTTTTTAGCTAAAAAAATCGTTTTATGCATAACTTAGGATGAGGTGTTGATATTGTGTGGTTATGATATTTTGTATTTAGATAATGATACTGAAAGTAAAAAAGATTACCTTGATAAAATTGAAAAATAATTACTGAAGGTAAGAAAAATAATAATGTTTCAATAAAAGCAAAATATTAAAGAAATCGATTATTTAAGAAATAATAAAGGGATCATATTATAAAATATCTTTATTTATGTTACAATGATAAAAGAGTAAAGGAAAATGTTGATCTGAAAAAATTTCTATTTTAATAGTTATAAGATTCGTGATGTTTAACTTTTAAGATAAAAATATCTTGTGCTAATAATATCTTTATAAAAATCAAGCAAAGCTGCGGCTTATAAGTTATTTTGATTAAGAAATTTTTTTGGAAAAAGCAAAAATAATAGCTTGCAATACTTAATAGTTTGAAAAGAAATGTAGGCAGAAAGGAGAGATAGCGATTATGAAGATTTTATTATGCTGCATGGCAGGGGTTACTTCTAATATGTTTGCATCAGCATTAAAGGATGAAGCAGCTAAAAGAGATTTGGAAATTATTGTCTGGGCTGCGGCTCAAACAGCAGTTGAATATTCTATTGAACAAGCTGATTTGATTTTAGTAACGCCACAACTAGCAGGTTCATTAAAGAAATTTAAAGATCTAGCAGTACCAGGAACGCCAGTAAGTCTTATTAGTGAAGAAGATTTTAGAACTTTTAATGCTAAAAAGGTTTTAGATGATGTTCTTTCGTTATAATGATAAAAAATAAGAACTATAGCTGATTTGATAGTATGATATAAAATAACCTCATCATTATGATGAGGTTATTCTTTATGAGCAAGTTCGATCCAGTAATCTGATAATTTCTCTAACATTTTTAAAAATTCTGTTGTCTCTTCTTTGGAAAAAACATTAAACATATCATCAGTCATATTTTGTGTAATATGACCGCTATCAGCTGCTTTTATAGCATGATGTAAATATTTCATAATAAGCTGATGTTCACGCTGTTTAAAATGCAGTCGTTTGTCATGTTGTTTAGGCATTTGAGGGATAACCCCAGTTTTGGCATATGTTTTTCCTCTAGGGCAATGTGGTTTTGATAAATCACATTGTCTAGGACATATCGGACAATGTGTTTCTTTCATACTTTTACTAGATATTTAAAGCAGATTCTAAATCTTTAAGCATCATATCTAATGCTGTGATACCACCTTCAGCAGTATACCAAACAGCTGGATGTTCTAAGTAGATGATTTGATTATTTTGATATGCATTTGTTTTTGCAACCAATTCATTTTCCATGATATCTTTTGCTAATTGAGCACCATCAGTACCAATTGCAGCATCTCTATCCATAACAAAGATATAATCAGGATTTAATTGTAAAACTAATTCAAATGATGTTTCATTACCATGAGTTGGAGTAGTTCCAGATGTTGAATTATCAGATGATCCATCACTACTACTATTGCCACGTCCGCCACGAGTACTATTTTCACTAGAGGCAGCAGTTGCCGCTTCAGCACCAATGTTTTCAAATCCAATTTCATTAGGAATTAATGAACAACGACCATCATTACCTAATAAATTAAAACTTCCACTTGTTGTCATACCAAGTAAAGCTGTTTTTCCTTCAGCAAACTCAGCAAGTTTTTCGATTCGTGAATTGAAAACATCGATTTTTTCATCTACTTCATCTTCTAATCCAAAAATAGAAGCAATTATTTTGGCATTATTACTTACACTTTTAACTAGTCCAGCTTCTGTATCAGTTGCTAAAAATACAACTGGAGCTATTTCACTTAAATCATCATAAGAAGCACTTAAACGCCCACCAATAAAAATAATATCTGGTTCACATTCCATAACTGCTTCCATATCTGCTTCTTTGATTGTTCCTAAATTTACAATATCATCATTATTTACATAATCTTGTAAATAATCTAAAGATGTTGTAGATGAACCAACGACACGATCACCTAGATCTAAATTATCTAAAATATCTAAAACAGCCATATCTAAAACAGCAATTCTTTCAGGATCGTATGGGACTTCAACTTCACATTCTTTTTTATTACCGTCTAATGCAGTAATTGTTACAGTTTCTTTTTCTTCTTCTTTTTCATTATTTGATGAGCAGCCAGTTATTCCAACTGCTAATACTAATACTAGAATTAATGATAATAACTTTTTCATATTTTCCTCCAAATTTTAATAATAAATCGTTAATGGTTTTCCATCAATTTCCATAATTTCAAAATCTACATTATATATTTTTGACAGTGTTTCTTTAGTAATTACTTCTTTAACTGTTCCAAATTTTGCAACCTTAGCATCTTTTAATGCACAAATATAATCTGAATAAAAGGCTGCATAATTAATTTCATGAAGAACAAGAATAATTGTTTTTCCTAGATCATCACAGAGTCTTCGAACAATTTTCATCATATTTGTTGCATGGTAAATATCAAGATTGTTTGTTGGTTCGTCAAATAAAATGTATTCTGTATCTTGAGCAATAACCATTGCAATATAAGCTCTTTGACGTTGTCCCCCTGATAATTCATCAATAAATTGATCTTCAAATTCTTCTAATTCCATATAACTAATAGCTTGATCGATCATTTCTTCATCTTCCTTTGTAAGATGACTGCCTGAATAAGGGAAGCGTCCAAATGATACAAGTTCTCGCACTGTTAATTTCATTTGTACATTATTTGTCTGTGTTAAAATAGCTAAACGTTTAGAAAGCTCTTTACTTTTCCAGTCTTTAATATCTTTACCTTGAAATTCAATTTCACCACTATCTCTTGCTATTAAACGCGAAATCATATTTAAAATCGTTGATTTTCCTGCACCGTTAGGTCCAATCATAGATGTAACACATTTTTTAGGAATATCAAAGCTTACTTCATCGACTACTTTTTTTCCATCGTATTTTTTTGTTAATTTTTTTATTTTCAAATTTATACACTCCTGTTCGTTAATAGTAAATAAAGAAAATAAATACCACCGGCAACTGAGATAAAGACGCTTACAGGGATAGCATAACTATATACCCGTTCAACGATTATTTGTCCGCCAATAAGAACGAACATTCCGAAAAATGTTGCCCCTAAAATTAATTGACTATGCTGATAAGTTTTAAATAATTGCCGTGATAAATTGGCAAGAATTAATCCCAAAAATGAAATTGGTCCAACCATTGCTGTTGCAATAGCAATACATAGAGTTACACCTAATAGCAATCTTTTGATACTACGGTCGTAATCGACACCTAAGTTAATAGCTTGATCTTTTCCCAGTGTCAATACATCTAGTAATTTTAAATCCTTCCATAAAAAATAAATTAAAATGATTAATAGAATGATTGAAAAAATTATAATTTCAGTATTGATATTGTTAAAACTTGCTACTAAAGATGCCAGTAAATTATCATATTCATTAGGATCCATTATTCGTGTCAAAGTTGTTTGAATACTTGAAAAGAATGAAGTTAATACAGTTCCAATCAATAAAACATATAGAATATTATATTTTGTCTTTTTAAATAAATAGCTATAAATTATGGTTGCTACAAGTGCCATAATTATTAGATCAGCAGCAAATGAATAATTAGCATTGGTTGCTAAAAGACTTGTTGAACCAGCAACAAAAATAATTGCTGTATGTATTAAAGAATATAAAGCATTCATTCCTAGTAAACAGGGGGTAACGATACGATTATTGATAATTGATTGGAAAACAATGGATGCACCACCAATTGAAAATGAGACAATAATCATAACAATGACTTTAGGAATACGAATTTTCATAGAATACATGAAAAGTTTTGGATTTGAAAACTTAACGCCAATAAACAAATATCCTATAATTGCAAGAACAGTTAGAATTCCTAAACAAATAAACTTTTTTTTCTGAATTTTGTTTAAAGAAAATCTCATTTTGTTCCTCCTTTTTTTAAGCGAATAGCTTTACGACCATGCTGTAAACGATAAAATAATAAGAAGATAAAGAGAATACTTCCTAGTATTCCAATAATTAGTTCAATAGGAAGTTCATAAGGGAAAATAATAATTCTTCCTATCATATCACAGACTAAAACAAAAATTGCACCAAATAATGCTGTATCAATCATTGTGCCTCGAATTTTATCACCTTTAAACATTGCAACCAAATTAGGAACGATCAAGCCAATATATGAAATTGATCCAACAATAACTACGATACTTGCAGTAATTGTTGCTGCTATGATCAATCCTAAAAATAATATCACGTGGTAATTGACACCTAGATTTTTTGAAAAATCTTTTCCCATACCAACGATATTAAAATGATTTGCATATATAAAAGCAATAATAACCAAAGGAACTACTAAGTAAACAATTTCATAACGCCCTCGTAAAACAAGTGAAAAATGTCCAACTAACCATGTTGATAATGCTTGAGTCATTTCGTATTTATATGCAAAATAGTTTGTGATACCATTAATAACATTACTAAACATAATTCCTACTAGAGGTACCATTACGACATCTTTAAATTGAATTCTTTGAATGAATCCGACAAAAATACATGTTCCTAATATTGCGAATATAAATGCAAAAAATGCTCTTGACCATAATGTTGAAGCGGGCATAAAAAGTAGTGCTAATAAAATCCCGAATTGGGCTGAAGAAATTGTTGCTCCTGTAGTTGGAGAAACAAATTTATTCATACATAATTGCTGCATGATCAATCCAGCAACACTCATTCCTATACCAGTACATAAAATTGCAAGTAAACGTGGTAACCGTGAAATTAAGAAGATTTCTAATTGTTCTAAATTACCAGATAAAACAGATCCAATATTTAAATCTATTACACCAACAAATAATGATATTCCTGATAATAGGATCAATATGATAAAAAGGCATATTGTTGAATAATATTTTTTAATGATAAATTCCTCCTCTCTTATTGGTTGAAGCAGCAGTGCGTCAGCATTATAATGTTAGATTAATCTAACATTATAATAACAAAAAAACAACGTTTGCAGCAAACTGGTTTTACATGCCAAGCACTACACGTTGCTCTAATATAGTAGCATAACAAATTTATAGAAGTCAACATTATTTATCTAATTAAATAAAAAATTTGTTACTATTCATTGAAAAGCAACAAATTATGCATGAATTTTGGTATATTATATGCAAGTCTTTAATAAAATATATATAATAGAAAGAATTATAGTTGTTGATAATTTTGAAAAAATACATTTCATGATATACGATTGTAAGATTAGGAATTTTTTAATGCATGAGATGAGAAATTAAGGAGGGGTGAAAAATGAATAAAGTGATTTTTATTTTTTCGATTTTCTTTTTAAAAGAAGTAAGTAGTATTATAAATAGGGTTACTAGCAATGTTTGTAATTCAGTTAAAATCAATAACTAAAGCTGATAGCTATAGCTTTAGATTGGAAAATTATAGGAAATGATGTACAAGAGATATTAGAAGTACAGAATATAAACAAAACAAAAAAGCAAGTTAGAAAGGTGAATGATTTAGGTAATAAGGTCATAGAAAAGGATAATGAAATAGAATATGGCTATTAAACAATAAATGAATTATCAGAAGAAAAGAGAACATTTTTAACATATCAGATCATGGGCACTTATATTGCATTCTAGTAATTTTTAACAATAATTTGGTTTTATAATTGCGTTAATCTTTATTATTTGGGTTTTGTATTGATAGTGTTAGATAAAAATATAACAGGTTATTATTGAAATATTATTACTTTTGTAGGGGTATTGACGATTGAAGAAATGATATAAGACAATGAAAAAAATATTGAAGAGTATTTTGTTAGAAATAAGACTAACTGTTTGTACGTTGCTTTTCAAGAACGAATATATAGCTAGGCTATAATCACCTATTTTTTTTGTATCTTTTTAAATTACGCAAAATTTGTTCCTGTTTAACCTTCTTACGTTCATAAAAGGCTATTTGTTCGTCTTTGTTAGGTATGTTACTGTTACGTAGTATTTTTAATATTCTATCACATTTTTTTAAATTATTTACCGCTTCTATTTGTTTTCTATTTTTCAAAATATCACCTTTATAAAATCTTTGACAATTTTTATATTTATAATCCTCATAGATCTACATAAATTGAGCGGAGTATACTATTATTTTATTGTTGAATAAGTGTGGAAGAGTTAAAGAAAATATAATTGAAATTAGGAGAAATTTTTTGAATAAAAAAGTTTACTTAGATGGATTCATGCCACATCTTTTAGGCATAATCAAGATATAATAAAAGGTCAAGACATTATAAAGATCACCCAGTAACTAGGATGTTTTTTAGGTAAGATTAAGAAATATATTTTTGTGTGCATACTTTTTAGTTTTTATGCAAGTTGTTTCAAATACCTTAGCTGTTGTCTTATAATCTAAATCATGTTCAAGACAGTACTTTACAATTTCTAATTTTACTTTGTTTGGATATTCAGCTACTCTTCCCAATATAAAAACCTCCCGTATCAGTGCTTAATTATTTACACTGTCTACTAGGAGGTTATCATATCACTTAATGCCCTAGTTTTTTTATTATTTGTAAAAAATCTATTTCATGATATAATAGGTGTGGGGTAGATTATTTTTTAATACCTCAGTATGGTATAATAGGATTAAGGAGGATTGAAAAATGAATAAAAGAAATTTTTTATTTGCTCGACCTTCTTTTTTAAAAGGCGCAGGTAGCGTTTTAAATATTGGGGCCACTGGCAGAGTTTATTATAATTCTGCAAAATTTGTGGATGTAACGAATTTAAAAACTATTAGATTTTATCATAATTCTGCAAAATCTGTGGCTAGAGCGGATTTAAAAGCCCTTGAGTCAGATTGGAAAATTATAGGGGATGACATGAGGGAGGCGTTAGATGAATACAAGACACAAACATCTGCAAGAGCAAAGGGATAGTCGAATGTCAACTTCTTCAAAAAAACCAACTAGGAAAACAAGTAAGCCAAATAACGAGATTATAGGAAAAGATAATGAACTGGAAAATGTTCTTCAAACGATTAATAAATTACCAGAAGAAAAAAGAGAACTTCTAGTAGAACAAATGATGAGCATTTCGTACTCAGGTCCTATACCACATCCTAGTGATTTTCAGCAATATGAAAGTGTTCTACCAGGGGCGGCAGATAGAATTTTGTCTATGGCCGAAAAACAATTAGAGCATAGACAAACTCTCGAAAAATCTGTTATATTATCAGATGTTGAAAATAGTAAAAGAGGACAGTGGTTTGGCTTTATAATTGCGCTAGTTTGTACCATTGGTGGTTTTATATTGATAGCATTGAATAAGGATGCAATAGGTCTCTCTGTTGTTATTGGATCGATTGCAACTCTTGCAGGATTATTTATTTATGGCCAGAAAAGTGATGCGCGAGAACGCAAAGAAAAAGAAATGGAAGACAGAAATAATAAAGACCTAGATCAATCAAGCTAGGTTTTTTTATATCTTTTTATAATCCTTATAGGTCTATATGAATTTGGCAAAATATACCTCCATATTGTAGTAAAATAATTTAAGAGGGAAGAAAAATGAAGGGATTAAAAGAAATTTCTAATGACCTAAACAAGACAGTAGAAAATTTAAAGAAAGAAAAAGACATTAAAAAAGCTGTAGAAGAACTACAGCAGATAAAAGATAACTTAAGCCGAATCATAAAAGAAAGCACCCAAATTAATGGGTGTTTTCTTTTATGAAAATTGATAGTGTAAATTAAAATTATAAAATAGTTTTACAAAAAAAGTTATGCACGACAATTTTTTTAATAAAAAACCGCTCTAGATAGCGGGTTTTGGCTTGTATGGCATCCTCAGTAGGAATCGAACCTACAACTTAACCTCCGGAGGGTTACGTGATATCCATTTCACTATGAGGACAGTACTCGATAAGTATAACACTATTAAATCTAAAAATAAACATCAAAAAAAGATTTTTGAAAAAAAGTTTGACTATAAATATAAAATAACTGACTAGGCAGATAAAAGATCCAGATCATAATAGCAAAAACAGAATCGATAAGTTTTAGATATACAAGCGCAATAATAATATCACAACATAATAAAAGAAAAACAGCAATAAAAAGCTTTTTATAAATTTTAAAACTATGATATAGATTCAATAAACTAAAACCTAAATATATAAGTGCCAAACTAACTAAAGGGTTTATTAAAATAAGACCTAAAAAAACAAAAGGAAAATAATTAGCATATTTTATCAGATACATATACGTCAATTGAACCATAATAAATAAACTAATACCAATTAAATAATGATTTGTAAATAACAAAAAATAATCAGCGATAAATGCTAAAGCACTAGCTAAAATAGCAGGTGGACTAACTTTTTTTATAACTAGATAAATAAAACAATTAAAACTGATCAACCATTTGATCAGATTACTATCGATATGATAAATATCACAATATACAAATATTCCTCCAAGGATGATATTAATAATATAGATCATCTAATCACCTCTTAAATAAATTATTACGATTTAATTCACATTTATGCTTTTTTAATTAAATAAATTCTGATAAATAACTAATAAAATATAGCTTATATAAGGGGAAATTTGTTAAAATGAAGAAGGTGATATTTCTATGGAACAAAAGCATATTTTTATAATAAAACCAAATACACAAAGTCCTAAAATAGAAGCGATGATCAATTCTTTGATGAAAGGATATGACTATGAAATAAAATATACAAAATATTCGCGCCATGCGACAGAAATTGCAAAAAGCTATCAAAAGTATAATCATCGTATTTATGCAGTTGGCGGAGATGGCATAGTTCATGAAATTGTTCAGGGATTGATTGGCAGTGATAATGAACTAGTTATTATTCCTGCTGGAACAGGAAATGATTTTATGCGGACGATTGCTAATACCAATGATCCCTATGAGCTTTTAGAAATGTCATTACATTTAAAGGCCCAGCCAATTGATTTGATCAAAGCTAACGATATCTATTGTATTAATGTGTTTTGCTGTGCTTTTGATAGTGATATAGCTAATAATGTTCATAATTATCGCCGAATCAAATATTTACCAAAAGCTTTGCAGTATGCAAATGTTTTAGTTAGAAGAATGTCAAAATATCGTTTATATCCCACGACTCTTTATCAAAATGAAAAAAAGATTTATGAAGGAAGTTTAATTGTTGGGGCATTTTGCAATGGTAAGTATTTTGGCGGTGGATTTAAAATAGGTAAAAATGCTAATATTCAAGATGGTTTGATCGATATTAACTTAGTTTCTAGTTTAAAGAAAAGATCAATTCCATACTATTTGTTTTTATTATTTACAGGTCAGTTGGAAAAAGGAAAGTTATATTATCATAATAAGTTAAAAGTATTAGATATTAAAACAAATCAGGATGTTAATATCGATGGAGAAAGGTATTCTAAAGGCTGTTATCATTTAGAAATTGTTAAGAATTCGTTAAAAGTTGTATTATATAAATAAAAGGATTGACTTTTTTTGTCAATCTAGTTATCATATAGGAACATAAAAGGGAGTAGCTAACACATAGTGTTTACGCTTTCGTCAATACGATGATCTAGTCATCCGGAACGTAATGAAATAGCGAGACTTTTATTGCATTTTTAGTATGCAATAAAGGGACTCGCTTTTATTGTATACGAATAGGAGGGAAATAGATGAAAGCATATTACAACAAATCAATATCTGAAATTAGAAAAGAAATCAATGGCTCATTAAAACCGCTCAATGATGAACAAGTCAAAAGAAATCAAGAAAAATATGGTTTAAATGAACTAATTGAAACTAAACCAAAAAGCATACCGATGATTTTTATCGAGCAGTTTCAAGATTTTTTAGTCATTATACTTGTCATAGCAGCCTTAGTGTCTGGCTTTTTAGGAGATTTTGAAAGTGCTTTAGTAATTTTGATCGTAATTACAATCAATGCAGTCTTGGGGACAGTCCAAACTGTGAAAGCAAATCAATCATTAGATAGTCTTAAAGAATTATCAGCACCTAATGCTAAAGTGTTACGCAATAATAAAATTATCGAAATTCCTAGTAAAGAGGTAACTATAGGGGATGAAGTTTACTTAGAAGCTGGTGATTATATACCGGCTGATGGAAGAATTATTGAAAATAAAAGTATGAAGGTTGATGAAAGTGCTTTAACTGGAGAAAGTTTGGCAGTAGAAAAAACGACAGCTGTTATTGAAGGCGAAGTACCTTTAGGCGATCGTGTTAATATGGTGTATTCTGGAAGTTTTGTGACTTATGGTCGTGGCAGTTTTTTAGTTACGGAAATAGCGATGGAAACAGAAGTAGGGAAAATTGCACAATTATTAAAAAGTACTTCTGATAAAAAAACACCTTTACAGATGAATTTAGATAATTTTGGTAAAAAATTATCAATTATCATTATGGCATTTTGTGCGTTATTATTTGTTTTAAACATCTTACAAGGTGGTAATATTGGTAACGCTTTTATGTTTGCAATAGCATTAGCGGTAGCCGCCATTCCTGAAGCTTTGAGTTCGATCGTAACGATCGTACTGTCTTTCGGAACGCAAAAAATGGCTAAAGAAGGGGCGATTATTCGTAAGCTGCAAGCCGTAGAAGGCTTAGGTAGTGTTTCTGTTATTTGTTCAGATAAAACAGGAACCTTAACTCAAAATAAAATGACAGTCGAAGATTATTATATTGAAGAAAAAAGGATTTTAGCTAAAGATATTGATCCTTCTAATCCATTGCATAAAGATCTAATGCGTTTAAGTATTTTGTGTAACGATTCTACAAATACTGATGGTCAAGAAATAGGTGATCCTACGGAAACAGCACTGATCAATCTTAGTGATAGTTTAAATGTACCAGCTAAACGAGTTAGAGATGCTTATCCACGCTTAAGTGAATTACCTTTTGATAGTGATCGTAAAATGATGTCAACTCTGCATCTTTTAAAAGATGGTTACACAATGATTACTAAAGGAGCAGTTGATGTTTTAATCAAAAGAGTTAAATATATTCGTAAAAATGGTCAAATTTTAGAAATCACTGAAGATGATATCAAGAAAATTAGTGCCATGAATATGGAATTTTCTAAAAATGGATTGCGCGTTTTAGCAATCACTTATCGTAAATTTGATCAAGAGAAAGTTTTGATGCTTGAAGATGAAAATGATTTGATCTTCCTAGGTCTAATTTCTATGATGGATCCGCCACGAGTAGAAAGTGCTAAAGCAGTTGAAGAATGTATTCAAGCGGGAATTATTCCAATTATGATTACTGGTGATCATAAAATCACAGCGATGGCTATTGCTAGAAGAATCGGAATTTTAACTGATGATTCGCAAGCAGTTGAGGGAAGTATGATCGATTATTTAACTGATGAACAGTTAAAACAGTTTGTTGCAGATAAACGCGTTTATGCGCGAGTTTCACCAGAACATAAGATTCGAATTGTTAAAGCATGGCAGGAAAGAGGAAATATTGTAGCGATGACTGGTGATGGTGTCAATGATGCTCCGGCTTTAAAACAAGCAAATATTGGTGTTGCGATGGGAATCACAGGTAGTGAAGTATCTAAGGATGCTGCGGCGATGGTTTTGACTGATGATAATTTTGCAACAATCGTCAAAGCTATTGAAAATGGACGAAATGTTTATAGTCATATTAAAGATGCAATTCAATTTTTATTGTCAGGAAATTTTGGCGGAATCCTAGCTGTTTTATATGCTTCGATCATGGCTTTACCAGTACCGTTTGCGCCAGTACATTTATTATTTATTAATTTACTTACTGATAGTTTACCAGCGATTGCTTTAGGACTGGAACCTCACAGTAAAGAAGTTATGAAAGAAAAACCAAGACCGATGAATGAATCAATTTTAACTAAACAGTTTTTAATTGATGTGGGAATTGAGGGCTTTGTGATTGCTTTAATGACAATGCTGGCATTTACGATTGGATATCAAGATGGTAATACCGTATTAGCTAGTACCATGGCTTTTGCAACGCTTTGTTTATCAAGATTAGTACATGGTTATAATTGTAAGTCAAAGAAACCAGTTATCTTTAAAAAAGGTTTTTTCAATAATATATTTTTACAAGGAGCTTTTTTGATTGGTTTTATTCTGATTACTTTAGTTGTTACAATGCCATTTTTACAAACAGTATTTAAAGTTCAAACATTAAACATTGAACAATTAATGATTGTTTACGGTTTAGCACTAGCTAATTTACCAATTATTCAAATAATTAAAAAAATTAAAAATAGCTAAATAATCAACAAAAGTTGATTAAGAAAAGTTGAAAACAACTTTTCTTTTTTTTGTAACCTTTATAATATATTTGTTGTCTATATAGTGAATCGATTCAAAGAGGAGGTATCAATTTGAAGAATAATGTTGAATTAAACATTGATTTGATTATTGAAGAATACAGTCATTATGTATTTACCGTTATTTATAATATGGCTGGAGATAGCTTATCTTATCATGATATAGAAGAAATTATTGCTGATACATTTTATCTTTTCTGGAAGAATCAAAATAAAATTCAAACGAATATGAAATCATATTTGTCAACGATTGCTAGAAACTGTACTTATAATAGATTAAAACAAAATAAGCAGGAGCTTGAATATGATGATCAAATATTAAATAAACAAGGATATAAAGAATATGAATTTGATCAAATGTTGATCATCGAAGAAAAAATACAGCAATTGACAGATCAAGAAAAAGAAATATTTCATCTTTATTATATTGAAGGATATAAAATCAGGGAAATTGCTAAAATGAAAAAGCAAAAAATCAATCATATGAAAGTAAAATTATATCGAATCAGAAAGAAGTTAAGGAGGAAAGAGTAAATGAAACAAATTGATACTGATAAAATTAAGGCTATGGTTAATGATCGCATTGCTTATAATCTTTATGAAAGGAATAGAACTATGAAAAAAATGAAACTAAAAAAAGCTATATTTAGTATTGCTGTATGCGTTTTGATATTAGGTGGAATTGGTACAGTTGATGCGGCAACTGATGGCAAAATTAGTAATACCGTCAAAAATACAATTAAAGTAATTTTTACTGATGAAAATAATCAGGAAAGAGAAATAACAGGAGAACAGTATGTTGATGAAAATGGAGACATTTGGATCAAATATAAACATGAAACTGATCAATCAAGTCAGGAGATAGATATAAATAAAAGTGAATTAGAAAAAGATGGTCTTGAAACTGATGCTAACATAAAGAATTCAGATGGTGAAACAACTACAGAAATCACGATTCAAGATAAATAGAGTAATAATTTAATAATCTCACATTAATCATTGTTAATAGAATATGTGAGATTTTTATTGTAAAAAGATCAAACACTGTAATAACGAATATTATTTTAAAATATATAAATGCTAAAAATTAAATCCTAGAAAATATTTCAATATGAGCCTAAGACAATTTTTTATCAAATATAGCTGAATTATTTGATATTTTAAAACCAGTAAATTATAAATATTATAATTTACTTTTTAGATGTGATAAATTAACTCACATTGAAAAATTAGCACTTACCTATATTTATAATGTTTGCTCAACATAAAGAAAACTATGAAAATAAAAATTTTTTAACAAACTAACTGGTATTGTTAATAATATGAGCGGAGAAAAATATAAAGCACAAGAATTTAAACAAGAGATTGCTACGGAAGATATTAAACATTA
>JABLTO010041307.1_pt1 | contig 14711 bp, 8 predicted proteins | sample 7160091 | NCBI WGS metagenome assembly JABLTO01 (sample SAMN14651225, study PRJNA627086) | human gut metagenome | isolation source: feces | host: Homo sapiens
CGCCTCGTTGGGTTGCAGCACGAGCCGCTGCGAAGCGTCGCTGCGCGACGAAACCTCGACCGACCCCTCCATCAGCGCCGTCTCGAACGCCGCACGGTCGTTGTCGTAGGCATAGACGTTGAAGGTCGTACCGAGCACCCGCACGTCGTACTGCCCGGTCTCGACGACAAACGGCTTGCGCTCATCGTGCGCCACCTCGAAATAGCCCTCGCCGCAGAGCGTCACCCGACGCGAACGCCGTCCGAACGACGACGGATACTCCAACCGGCTCTTCGAATTGAGCCACACCTTCGTACCGTCGGCGAGCCGCAGCTCGACACGCTGTCCGGCGGGAACGACCACCTGCTGCATCCGCCCGTCGGGAACCATGCGGCCCGCGAAGAAGATTCCCGCGAGGCCGACCAGCAGCAGGATGCAGGCCGCCGCACCGCTCACGCGCCATGCCGCCAACCGTCGCCAGAGCGCGGGACGGCGCGCCGTCCGTCGTCCGGCATGGAGCAACAATGCGCACCACAACCGCCGCTCTTCGAGGTAGAGGCGGTAATTTTCGGGCGAAGCCTCCGCCCACTCCATGATCCGCCGCTCCTCGTCGGGGGTCGTGTCGCCGTCGAAATAACGATATAACAGGTCGCGTTCCATACACATCTTCACTATGGCGCGCACCGGAGGCGGGCGCTTCTATCTGTAATAACACGCACGGCGGGAAATACCCTAACGGGAAATCCGCCTCAACGCAAAATAAATACGAAAAAGAAAAGCAGATAGTCTTTCAGTCGCACGCGCAGTACTTTGAGTACCTTGCCGATATGGAATTCGACGGTCTTGATCGAAAGGTTCAGTTCGGCGGCGATTTCGGCATTGCGGCGGTTCTCGAAGCGGCTCATCTCGAAGATGCGGCGCGTTTGGGCCGGCATCTCGGCAAGCGTCTGCCGGACGATTTCATGAATCTCGGACGAAAAGAGCGACTGCGTGGTGAAATCTTCGAGCGAGGAGATACGGAAGTCCAGTTCGCTGCGGGCGCGGCGCATCAGCTCGTCGGACGACCGTTCGCGGATACGCTGATGGCGCAGGTGATTGAGCGCCTTGTTGCGCACCGACGTGAGCAGGTAGGCCGGGACGTTCGTATCTTCGGGCAGCGAACCGCGCCGCTGCCAGTAATCGACCAGCGCGTCCACGAAGAGGTTCTCCGAAACGGCGCGATCTCTGACGAACGAGTTGGCGAAGCGCGTAAAGGGCTCCCTGTACTGTTCGAAAAGAACAGTAAAAAGACCGCAATCCCTATTTTCCGAACCGTCCATACTACAAAGATAACTTTTTTTTCATTCGATGTTACCTTTTTCTCCGGATTGCAGCCCTCTCCGGACAAAAGCTCGGGACAGAATCCGAACCTCCTTTGCGGCAACTCCGCCGAAGCACGCGTCCGACCCGATGGAACGCCCCCGCGACAGAGACAAATATATTTGTCTCTGAACCCGCTTCGTATTATCTTTGTGAACGTTTTCGTTAAGCCGAGCGCAGAGCCGAACTTGTTCAGGCTGTGCCGAAGCGAGAAAACGAAGAGAGAAAACCGACGACAACCCGCCATCGGCGACAAATTTCCGACCATGAAAAATACGTTCCTGTTCCTTTTCGCCGCGCTCGCATGGAGTGCGACGGCCCTGTGCCAAACCCCCGCCGACTCCGCGGCACGCCCCCGCAAACGGGTGTTCATCGCCCACCGCGGCGTGAACATGCGCAGCACCGTAGCGGGCGAAAACTCGCTGGAAGCCATCCGGCTGGCAAAGGCGGCGGGATTCGGCGCCATCGAGACCGACGTGCGGCTTTCGGCCGACGGGGCGCTGGTGGTCATGCACGACAGCACGCTCAACCGCACCTGCCTGCATGCCGACGGCACACCGCTGTCGGAACCGGTCGCAGTCGCCGGCAAGACGCTCCGAGAGCTGCGGTCGGACTACATCCTCAAAGCCGCCGACCCCGCCCGCCGGACGCGCATCCCCACGCTCGAAGAGTATCTGGCCGAGTGCGCCCGCAACGGACTCTACACCTTCATCGAGCCGAAACTCTACGACCCGACGGGACGGCATTACCGCGACATCGTCGCCGCGGCCGACGCCGCACTGGGACGCGACCGCTACGTCGTCACCTCCAACAACCGCGCGAACGACGTCATCCGCCGCACCGGCATCGACGACGTGCGGCTGATGGGCATTCTCTACCAGACTACGTTCGAACGGATCGAGGCGCTGGGCGACGTCATCGTGGCCGTCAGCGCCACCCGCTTCGACGAAGCGGACTACTCCCGTCAGGTCGCACGGGCCAAGGCAGCGGGGCTGATGTGCGAATCGCACGCCGACAAGTTCGTGCATTTCGACCGGATCAACCGCCACGACATCGATTTCGTCTCGACCGATTTCCTGGCGCCCGACTACCGCGGGCAGGGCCGGCTGCTCGCCGAGTACGCACGGGCCGACGGGTTCGTGCTCCCCGCATCGGCCGACGAGGGCGCGATCCGCCTCGGCGAGGGGCAGAGCATCGTCCCGAAACGGCAGCTGCCCGCCGTACCCTTCGGCGCCCTCTACCTGGAACTGGAAGCCGAAGGCAGCGCCCGCATCGAGCTGGGCGGCCAAACCTTCACGCTCGACGTCCCCGACAAGCGCACCGTCACGCACCAAGTGCTGCTCCACGACGCCGCACCCGCCCTGCGCATCACGGCGCTCGCCGGAGGGATCACCCTCACGGCGATACGGGCGAAGGTCGTAGCGTTCGAACAATAACGCCCCATCCGGCGAGGAAACAGGAGGAGCGCAGCATCCCGCCCAACTACGCCAGAGGCCCGGCGAATCGCCGGGCCTCCTTCGCTGGAACTAAATACTACCGACCGTAGCGAGCGGTCAATAGGCGTCGGGATAGTCCGCTTCGAGCGGCGTCGTGATCTCGGTCTGCTCGAAGACGTTGCCGTAACCGTCGCGCGCCACGACGCGCAGCGCGGCACCGGGACTCTTGACCGTATAATAAAAGATATGGTCGTTCTTGCTGGCGTAGCTCTCCTTCAAACCGCAGAAGCCGCAGAAATAGGCCGACGACCACGGATCGATCATCGATTTCTTCGCCATGTCGCCCGTCTTCACGCCGTTCTCGTAGACCTCGATCGTCCACGTATCGTCGGCATTCCAGACGTTGGCCATCAGCCGGTTCTTCGGCTGTTGCAGATCGAACTTCCACGACTTGGCCGTACCGCCCGTAAAGACGTCTTCGCCGTTGTAGAGACGGATCTGGAAGGTCTCGTCGTAGCGTGTCGGCTTGTAGATCATGTTCGTGAGCGACGTGCCGTCGTACTCGAAGACGCCGTAGCCGTTGGGCGCTCCGTCGGTGCAGACCGTACCGTGCCACCACGCGCCGCACGACGTCCCGAGGATATACTCGCGGATCTTTTTCGAACCGACCGCGTGCGTGTAGTTCGTCTTGTTGTTGTGCGTATGCGCCGAGAAGATCCACGCCCGGTCGAACTGCGCCAGCAGCTCCAGCACCTCGTCGAAATAGGTCTCGCCCGCGCCGTTGAATCCGCCGCGGAACGGAATGTGGACGCACAGCACCACGGCGCACGTCCTGGGCACGTAGCTCAGATCTTGTTTCAGCCACTCGAACTGCCAGTCGAGAAAACCGCTCGTGTAGGCATCGCTGCCCGTCGCCTTGTGGATAATGTCGTCCATCGAGACGAAGTGGACGTCGCCCCGCGTGAAGGAGTAGTTGACCGGCCCGAACGAGGCTTCGTATCTACGCTGCGCCGAGAGGTCGGTCACCTGCGGAAACTCGTGGTCGTGGTTGCCGATCGTCTGGAAGACGGGAACCGACGTCTTGCTCCGCGCCATCGCCTTGACCATATCGGGATAGAGTTCCCATTTGTTGCCCACGATGTCGCCCAGCGTGATCGCATAGGTGGGCAGTCCGTCCGTCTGGGCCGCCACGTAGGAGTTGATGTCGGCGACGGTCTCCGTCTCGAAACGGTAGACCTGCGCCGTGGTGGTCACCTGCGGGTCGCCGATGGCCAGCATGCGGAATTTCGTCTCCTCGGCCTGACGGGTAAGGGTGAAATCGTACTGCGGCTGCGATTTCCTGATCTTCTGGTAGAACAGCGGCAGTCCCGTCGACGGGTCGACCTCGACCTTGCAGTCGGCCGGCGTCGAATAGTAGACGTAATAGGCGTTCGGATGCCGCTGCATCGCATAGCGTCCGTCGGCGCCGGTGACCGTACAGGTGTAGCCGTCGGAGACGACGACCCCCTCGATCGCACTCCCCGAAGCGTCCCGAACGTAGCCGTAGAGATCGCCCGAACCGCCGCCGGGCGCGTCGCCTTCGCCGGAATCCGACGAACATCCCGCGAAGAGCGCCAGAAGCAGAATGCCCGCAATGAAATATCTGGTTCTCATATACATGTTTATTGAAATTTATACTGTTCATCGGTAAAAACCGGTGCGGGAGAGCGCCCGAAAGCGGACTCCGCACCGGTGGAACGCCGTCAATAACCGGGATTCTGGTTTTCGACGCCGATCGCCGGATTCGTCACCAGCTCGGTGTAGGGGATCGGCCAGAGGTAATCCTTTTCGGGATTGAAGACCATCGTCTGGAACACGCGCAGATTGCCCGTCTTGCCGTCCCACGTATCGGAAAGATCGTAAGTCACCACCCAGTCGTCGTCGAACGAAGGCTTGACGTTGGAGATGTAGTTGCCCGGATTCTGCACCGTCGAATACCCCGGAGCGTACATCGGGCCGTTGACCGCCTTGGAAGCGATCTTCCAGCGGCGGATGTCGAACCAGCGGAACCCTTCGTTGCACAGTTCGGCCTTGCGCTCGTAGCGCAGCGCCTTGCGCAAGCCATCGCGCGAACGGTCGGTCACGGGAGGCATGTTCACACGGGCGCGCACACGGTTGATGTTCGCCTCGGCGATCGCCAGATCGCCGCCGTCCCACTCGATGTTGGCCTCGGCCTCGATGAGCAGCAGTTCGGCGAAACGGATGATTCCCGCATTGATGTCGTCCTCCGTCTTCGTACCGTTGACCAGTCCCATCATCCCCTTGTCGGAGTACTTGCGCCACAGATAACCGCCGGGCCCCTTACTGCCGTTGGCCGCATACTCGCTCTTGTTGCCCACGGCGTCGGCGTTGCTGATGAGCACCTCTTTGCCCGCCGTCGATTGGTTGTAGTCCTTCACCTTCTCGACACGCACGTCGGTGTCGTACTGGACTCCCCACAAGCGGGTGTCGGGACGCAGACAGAACAGATCGAGACGCGGATCGCGGTTCGCCCACGGATTCTGCCAGTCGTAGAGCGGCGATTCGGTGATCGGCTTGCCGTCGGTGCACTGGAAGGTGTCGACCATCGCCTGCGACGGGCCGAGCCAGCTGCAACCGCCGTGGATACGAGGCGCTTCATAGTAGGTGGCAGACGTGTAGTTGATCAGACGGTTATACTGAATCGCCCACAACCATTCGCGGCTGGTCTGGCCGGCGAATCCGAACAGGTTCGCCGCCGAAGGTTCGCCGTCGGCGTGGGTAGCGTAGTAGGTGCAGTCGAGCGGTTCGAGATCGTAGACGCCCTCGGCGAGCGTCGTGGCGATCTTCGAACAGCGTGCGGCCTCCTCCCACAACCCCCAGTTCAGCGCGATGCGCGCTTTGAGGGCGTAGGCGGCCACACGGCCGATGCGCGTCGTACCGTAGGTGCCCGGATTCCACTGCACGGGCAGGTAATCGAGCAGGTCGTCGTCGAGATCCTGCAACAGCCGCGCGGTCACCTGCTCGCGCGGGATACGCGGATAGTCGGAGTAATCGTCCAGATCGAGCTGGTGGTCGATGAAGGGGATGTCGCCGTAGAACTGGCACCCCAAGTCGTAGTAATAGGCGCGGATACAGAGCAGTTCGGCTTTGATCTGGTTGAACCGGTCTTCGGGGATGACGCCCCGCAGTCTGTCCAGATTGTCCAGCACCAGATGCACGCGGCCGGCGATTTTGTAGACCGTCTTGTATACCTTCTCGCACATCGTGTTGTCGGCCGTCAGCGTCGAGCTCATCGCCTTGATCTGATTGCCCGCACCCGTACGGTAGGTGCCGATGTCGCTGATGCAATCGTTGATCCGCATGGGGAAGGGGGTCTCCTTGACCGTCATGTTCGCCAACCCCTTGTAGGCGGCGTAAAGCCCTGCCATCGCCTCCTCCTCGCTCGCGGGGAACGATCCCGACGAGGGGCCGTTGAGCGGTTCGTAATCCAGCGAGCAGCCCGACAGCAGCAGGCCGCCCGATACGATCAGATAGATTATTTTCTTTAACATGATTCTGCTTTTTTAGAATTTCAGTTCGACACCCATCGTAACTACTTTCACCTGCGGATAGTTATAGGCCACGGCGCCCAGTTCCACGCCGTCGCCCGATCCCGAATAGGCCACCTCGGGATCGAAGCCCTGATAGAAATCGGTGATCGTGAAGAGGTTCTGCGCATTGACGAAGACCATCGCCGACTTCATGCGCAGCTTTTTCAGCCATGTTCTGGGAAGCGTATAGCTCAGCTGGATATTTTTCAGACGGCAATAGGCCGCGCTGCGCATCCAGAACGACGACTGCTTCCAGTTGTTGGCGTCGGTCATCGTCAGACGGGGATACTTGCCGTTGGGATTCGTCTCGTTCCAGCGGTCAAGGTGCTCCTTGCGGAAGGTTCCGCCCTGCTGGCAGGGCTGCACGTAATAGGAGCTCAGATAGCCGTCGACCTTGCCGACACCCTGGAAGAAGGCACTCAGATTCAGTCCTTTCCATCCGAAGCTGAGATTCACGCCGTAGGTATAGCGCGGCACCGTGCTGCCGATGATCGTCATGTCCTTGTCGTCGATCGTACCGCTGTCATCCATATCGGCATAGATCAGATCGCCGGGCTTGGTCGTCACGCCGTACTGCGGACAGTTCTCGTTCACCCAGTCGGCCTCCTCCTGCGTGCGGGCCATTCCCACGCATTTGAGCCCGTAGATCGAGTTGATGGCCGATCCCTCCTGATTGCGGATCGCGCCGCTGCCGCCCGTGGTGCCCTTCATGTCGATGATCTTGTTGACCACGTCCGACAGGTTGGCCTCGACGCCGAACGAGAAATCGCGCCACTTGTTATGATACCCGACGGCGACCTCCCAACCCACGTTGCGCACCGTTCCGGCATTCTGATAGGGGGCGCCGAGACCGATGATCGACGGGATATCGAGCGTAAGCAGAATATCGTGGGTCTTTTTGTAATACCAGTCGGCCGTGACGCTCAGCTTGTCGAAAAGCGTGGCGTCGATACCCACGTCGTACATTTCGGTCGATTCCCAGGTAATGTCGGGATTGGCCAGCGTCGTCTGCGTGACGATCGGGGTGATGACGTCGTTGACCGAAATCGAGCTGACGTCCAGCTGTTGGATCGTGGGATAGTTCGAGCCGATGTTCTGGTTGCCCAACTGGCCGTAGGAGGCGCGGATCTTGAATTCGCTCAGCGTCCGGCGTACATCCTGCATGAAAGGCTCCTCGGTCAGACGCCACGCTCCGGAGAACGAGGGGAAGATACCCCAGCGATTCCCCTTGGCGAAACGCGACGAACCGTCGAAACGGACGTTCGCCTCGAAAAGGTAACGCTCCTTGAAGTTGTAGTTCAGACGGCCGAAGAAGGACTGCAACGCCCACTGCGCATGACCGCCGCCGTTGTCCTTCGTCTCGTTGTCGGCACCGGCGCCGATCACCTCGTAATCGGGATAGGCGAAGTCCTCGCGGTGCGCCGAAAGGGTCTTGTTGTCGTAGGTCTCGCGCGAAGCGCCCAGCAACAGTTTGAAATTGTGGTTCTGCGCGAAGGTATGCTGCAAGGCGGCCGTGAACTGGTAGTTGCCGTAGAACGAGCGGTTAGCCGACTCGTCGAGGTAGTTGAACGCGACGTTGGAGCTGTTCGACACCGTGCCGAAAGCATCGGAGTAGAATTTCATCTTCTTGACGAAGGTATGGTTGTTGGTCGTCACGTAGCGCGGGGCGACCATGCCTTCGAGCGTCAGCCACTTGACGGGCTTGAAGGTGAGCGTCACGGCTCCGTTCAGGCGGATCGTGTTGTTCTTCACGTTGCCTCCCTCGCCTTCGAGCGTCGGCAGGACGTTGGTGCTGCCGCCCGACAGACCGGCCCAGTAGCCCGTCGACCAGCGCGACAGGATCAGCGGGTCGCGCGTGTTCATGTAGTTGAACAGCGTATTCTGCTGCGGGATGCGGCGGCGGTCGCCGTTGACGAACGAAACGTCGAAGCGCATCGAGAGCTTGTCCGAGAAGTCGATGTTCATGTTGTTGCGCACGTTGTACCGCTGGTAGTCGGTGCGCTTGATGATGCCCTTCTGGTCGAGGTAGCCGAACGAGGTCATGACGCGCACGCGTTCGGTGCTGGCCGTCAGCGAGAGATTGTGGTTGTGGGTGAATCCCGATCCGGTGAGAATCTGGTCCTGCCAGTCGGTGAGCGGATAGTTGTCGGGATCGATGCGGTTGTTCTCGCGGTAGCGGGCGATGTAGTCGTCGGTATAGATCGACTCCTTGCCGTCGTTGAACGACGTTTCGCGGCTGAGGATCATGTACTCCTCAGCGCTGACCGTTTCGGGCGTGTCGGTGGGCGACTGCCAGCCGACGTAACCGCGGTAGGTGACCGACGTCTGCCCCTTCTTGCCGCGCTTGGTCGTCACGAGGATGACGCCGTTGGCCGCACGCGAACCGTAGATGGCCGACGAGGCGGCGTCCTTCAACACCGAAATCTGGTCGATCTGCGTGGCGTCGACGGCATCGAGGCTGCCCTCCACCCCGTCGATGAGCACCAGCGGCGCGGCGCTCGAACCGCCGAAGGTTCCGATACCGCGCACGCGGATCATGCCGCCGTCGCCGCCCGGAGCTCCGCTCTGCGTGGTAACGGTCACGCCGGGGGCGATGCCTTGGAGAGCGGTCGACGAGGATACGATGGGACGGTTGGCGAGGTCTTCGGCCGAGACCGACGCGACGGAACCGGTCAGATTGACCTTTTTCTGCGTGTCGTAGCCGACGACCACGACTTCGTTGATGAGTGAATTGTCGCTTTCGAGTATGATGTCCAGCGAGGTCCTGCTGCCGACGGTTACGGTTTTGGACTTGTAACCCAGATAGGAGACGGTGAGTCGCTGCCCCGGAGCGGCAGGAAGGCGGAAGGCTCCGTCGGCGTCGGTCGTAGTACCGACATGCGTTCCCTCGACGATGATCGAGGCGCCTACGAGCGGGATATTCTCCGCATCGCTTACAGTACCGCTAAGCTGCGATTTCTGCGCGTACAAATTCCCCCCCCTACTGCTACGAGCAGGACGACGAGTACGCTACGGACGATTATATGCTTGATTTTATTCATGATAGGTCTTGTTAAGTAGACGGATTACTTCGTGATTTTGATGTTATCCAACAGACAGCGATCCGACGCGGAGTCCTTGCCTCTCGAACCGTCGAACTTGATCTGCGTCTCGGCCGTCGCACCGGCGATCGACAACTCGACATGCGACCACGGCTTGTTTATTACGGTATTGGCCTGCTTCGAGCACAAGTCGTTCGTCACTACGAAATCCGTTCCCGAAGCGGCGACGGTCGTCGCGGCGGCAGCGCCGTCGATATTGACCGCAGCGGCGGTATACGTTCCGGCGCCTTCGACGGTGATGTAAATATCGCCGTCGCCCGCGAAACGGCAAATATCGAATTCGAGCGTGATGTTCGTCGGGGCGGTCAGGGCAGCCAGTTTCGGCGTTTTGAGATAACCGCTGTACTTATGAGATCCCGATGCAGACTTGTTCAGACGCACCGTCCCGGGATGCTCGGCGATGCGGCGGACTTCCCACCCCGTCATATTCCGGTTTTTCAGATAGAGATCGCCGGCGATCACATCGCCGTCGGCGGCACCGTCCGCCGTGCTCCAAATATCGGGTTTGGGAGTCGTGTAGGTCGCACCGCCCTTGGTACCCTCTTCCGTACCGTCGAGGTCGGCCGCCGATTCGCTGTCGGCAACGGGTGCGGTCCCCTTGCCGCCGGAGGCCAACGTATAGTCGCCGCCCCAGACGAAGAGATCGAAATTCTGTTCGAGCAGCAGATTCGGGTCGTCGGCCTCGACCAGTTCCAACCAATAGCGCGGCGTGCCGTCGGCATAAGTCAGATCGACGCGGACGAGGATCTGTGCATCCTCCGAAAGATTCGTCCAGAAATCATTGCCGCCGTCGGCCGTCGCGGCCATCCGCCCTACGGCCATCTTGCAGTCGTAACCGCGCGAATCGGCGATCGTACTGCTGCTGTAATAGGGTGCGGCCGACATCATGTTCTCGACCTTGCCCACGCCGCCGTTGCCGCTGTAAGGTGCGAATCCGTAGGCGACCTTGTTGATTTCGACCGTAAACCCGGACTTGGCCGGCACGGCGACCTTTCCTTCGAAGATGTCGACGCCCTCGGTCGGACGGGCCAGCTGCGTCTCCTTGCCGTCGACGATCACCGACGCCATGTCCTCGGTCGAAACGAACGTACTGGTGAATTCGCCCGGACGGTTCGCATCGTCATAAGAGAGAACGGCCAGCGTGACGCCCGCCTTGTCCGACTTGACGAGTTCCAGCTCCTTGACGCCCTTGTCGGTCTTCACGCCGCTGCCGCCGGCTTCGAGCAGCGCCCTGAGCTCGGCCTCGGTGGCTTCGTTGTGGTCGCTGTCGAAAATGTAGCGGTAGGAGACCGTGTAAGCGTTCGGCGTGATCTTGCCCGTGAAGGTGAAGGTCTCGTCGGGATTCGTCTCGAAGCGGGCTTCGACCAGCGACGAAGCGTAAGCGGTCGTGAAACGTGCGAACGTGGGAGCCGTAATCCGCTGGCCGGAGGCGTCGAGTCCCACCACGGCGAAGGAGTACTCCACCTTGGGCATCAGGCCGGCCAACGTCTGCTCGAAAGGAGCCCCGGCCGCTTCGCCGCGCTCCTCGATGAAGGCCAGACGGTCGATGGCGTCGTGGGCCGCATACTCGAATTCGGAGATCGGCGTCGGCTTGACGATCTTGTAGGAGGCCACGTTCTCCTGTTCGGTCGTCAGCCTGATCTTCGCGGAGCTCGGCGTAACCTCCTCCACGCCGATCTCGATAGCCGCCGAAATGGGTCCGTAGTCGACGTCGTCGCTCTCGCACGACGACACGGCGAATGCCGCCAGAAGGCACCCCGCCGTCCATGGTAGTAAGTTTCGGATCATACGATAAGTGTTTGGTTAGTAATGTGAATTGGTTAGTCGGTTCATAAAGGTATGAAAAAAATCGAAAAATTGAAACGTTTCAATAAGGAATATAATTTATTAAAATCAGATAATTCTGATCGCAACAGAATTCGTTTTAGTTGTAACGTTTCAACAAATCGGGTATAAATATCGCTAATCGGATATAAAACAACCGATTAGCAATATTCAAAAAAGAATGGAGAGATTACCGCGCCTCCTTGTCGAATTTTTTGGGACGTTCGAGCGTCTCCCTGTGCAGGAGAACGCCGTCGGCATCCGTAATCCGGATTTCGACGGGAGCCGTCGCCGTCCGCGCCCTGGCGGCGAACATGTGGTGGCTGACGACCCTGGCATCGCCCTTCTTGAAGACGGGTTTCCGTGCCAGTTCGGGCAGGTAGTGGCTGATGTTGTAGAGCGGGTCTTCGTCTTCGACCTGCACGACTTCGAGCGGGCGCCCCTCCTCGAACAGTTCGACCCGATGCCCCGGCAGATACCCCCAATAGTTGACGTAGACGCAGTTCGCATACTCCTCGCGACCGTAGTCGGCACGGTCGGGATAGAGCCGTCGCTGCACGCGGACGAGACTGTCGTTACGGTAGTATTCGCCCACGGCATTCATATCGTAGGCACGCAACACCTTGCGGCCGTAGAGATGCGTGCGGTAGTCGCAGCGCAACTTTCCGCCGTCGACGCTCGCCACGACGAACCCCGCATCGCTGCCGTCGGGGCACAACGCCTGAAAATCGTTGTTCGCCACCCACATGTCGCCCGACGTGGCGGGCAGCACGTACTGGTCGAAACGCGGGTAGTCGGCGTCCTGCGTATAGAGCGTCCGGTGAGCGTGTCCCGAAAAGATATGCACCCGCTCGAAGCGCGAGAAGAGCGCATCGAGCGAATCCACCTGACTGCGGTCGGTCAGCAGCGTCCGGCGGTCGCGGTCGAAGAAGACCGGACAGTGCGTGCAGAGGCAGACTGTTTTCGAGGCGTCGACCGTCGCCAGATCGCGCCGAAGCCACGCCAGCTGTTCGGGCGTGAACCCCTTGTCGTAGTCTCGGGCGCCGACTACACCGACGTTTTTCTTCCCCTTGCCGGGCGTATTCTTATAGATGATGTTGTCCATCATGATCCAATGCACGTCGCCGATATTCATCGCATAGTAGGTCGGGCCGAACGTACGGCGATAAAGATGTTCGGCACGACGGTCGACACCGGCTCCGGCGGGCGTCGCCCCGTCGTTGTCGTGGTTGCCCGGAATGCTGTACAGCAACGTCGGAAAACCGTTTTGTTCGAGGAAACGTTTGGCCGAGGAAACGTCGAAATCGTACTGATACCAATAGAGATCGTGCGACAGATCGCCCAAATTGAGCGAGTAGACCGGTCCGCGCGCCGACGCCTGCGCCGCCTCGTCGGAGATCGACGCCAGCGCGATGCTGCGGTAGTGATCGAGATCGCGCTTTTCGGAGGAGTTGGTCAGATGTAGATCCGTGAAGAACATCACCGTGTAGCGCGACTGATCGACGCTTGCAAAATGGAAGTCGTGCTGTTCGTCACGGGCATCCGCCTCGTCGAGCGCCGCCCAGAAAAGCGGCTGGACGCCGTCGGCCTCGGCAGCGACCCAGTTCGACGGCGTGACGGCGAAGACGAAGCCCGCCGACTTGTCGGATTCGATGCGGTAGCGGCCGGCGGCGTCGGTCGTCGCGAACTGCACGCCGTCCGACACGCAGACGCCCGCCAGAGGCGCTCCGTCGCCGTAGACGACACCCGTGAGTACGGCCTTGCCGCGTCCGGCGGCAACGGTCCGGACGGTCGCCGCCAGCAGGCAGGCGACCGCCAGTGCGGCTGCGAAAAGCCGCATTTTGCGAATCGGTTTCATTTCGTGGCTTCGAGTTTAAGTCGGGCTTCCCGTACGATTCCGGCATAGAAATCCCGGAAATCCTCCCACCGGTAGTAGGGAGCCCGGTCGCCGGGAAGCGGAAGACGGAGTTCCTTTTCGTTGAGCAAGACCCGCACGAGAACGTCGTCGGGATTCTTCTTGTTGCGGTAGAAGACGAACTGCATGTTCGACGCCATGGGGATCCGGTGAACCTGCCATACGTCCTTGATCTTCGCCGGATCGGTAACGGGCGTCGTCCAGCCGTCGATCCGCATGAGCGTCAGCAGCGCCATGATGCAGCCGTCGTGGCCGAAACGCAGGCGCACCGACGGTTCGCCTGCGGCCATATCCTCGCCGGCGCGCGACACGATGTCGTCGAGCAACGTCTCGGCCAGCGCCGTGCCGCGCCCGCGGTTGCGCGGATCGGGCCCTTTCTCGACATAATAGGTATAGTTGTCGCACTCCCAGAAACGGCACAGTTCGTCGAACGTGAAGAGGTCGTAGAACGACTCGTCGAGATCGGTACACTGCATGTGGGCCGCCACGGAGAAGAGATCCTGTTCGAATTTCAGCGGATCGCAGATCGACCGCGCATAGGCCGTATCGGTAAACAGGCGCGCCAGAATGGTCTCGACGTCGATGCGCTCCTCGCAGAAACGGCGCCACTCCGGCCGCCAGGGGGCGTCGGCGCTCTTGTAGCGGAAATCCTCCGCCGTGCCCGCCGGATTGCCCGTCGAGTGCGGATTGAGGTAGTACATGTTCACGCTGCTCGTCTCCGTGAAGATTTCCAACGACGGATCGGCCTCCTTCAACCCTTCGCAGAAGGCCGCCATACTCATGATGCAACGGGGCACGACCGTCGAATAGGCCTCGATGCGCGGATGACGGCGGAAAATTTCGGGATAGGCGGCATACATCCGCCCGGCCAGCCGCCTGTGCTGCATCTGTCCTTTCGGCGTCAGATCGCCGGCGCGCCCTTTCAGGTGCGGATAGATCGCCAGAAACCGGTCGCAGGCGTCGATTCCCCGCGCCGTCAGCTTGCCGTCGGCGCGCGCCCGGCGCAGCACCTCGGCCACGTTGTCGTACTGGTCGTTCGAGAGGATGTAACGGGCGCCGTGGCGGCCGTAGTGGCTGATGTAGAAAGGCTCGTACCCTTTCGGAGCAGGCGTCGCCGACGGCGTATCGAAGGGGTACATGAAATAGACCCCTCCGGCCTTGTCGATGTCCGCCTTGATTTCGTCGTAGGCGCTCTGCGCACCGGCCGTTGCGGCCAGCAGCAGGACGACGAGCGGAAGGAACAGGCGGCGGAAAATGGAAATAAGGTTCATGGATCGGTTGGTTAACGGTTCGTAATTTCGGTTTTCATGAATTCGGACAGCGGCGCGATCGCCCCGTGCCGGGTGCAGACGAATGCGGCGACCGCGACCGCGCGGCGATGGCACTCCTCCATCGGAAGCCCCTGCATGAGCGAGGCGGCGAACGTGGCGGTGAACGCATCGCCGGGTGATACTCCGCCGTGTAAAGCAGCGGATTTTCGCCCTTGTAGAGCTTTTTCATCTTGCCG
>JABLTO010172095.1_pt1 | contig 14678 bp, 14 predicted proteins | sample 7160091 | NCBI WGS metagenome assembly JABLTO01 (sample SAMN14651225, study PRJNA627086) | human gut metagenome | isolation source: feces | host: Homo sapiens
ATCGCATCATGGATTGAGTAGTCCATGATGATATGTCCAGCATCATCCACTGGCTCCAACTGCTTAATTCCTGTTCCGAAGCGGCTGCCGATTCCGGCTGCCATGATAAGTAATGTTGTTTTCATCCTCTCTCCTTTCCATGCCTTGAAGCCTACTCAACGTGCCTTCCACAAAGATTTTTGTGATTATTAAAGCAGCGCCAGTAGCCTATGCTCTCATTTTCGTTTATAGTTTCTTTAGAAAAAAATTATTTCTTCTTCATGGGGTCTGACTCCAATGGAACCCAATAATATTCTCCTAATTACCTAGACTATCCTCGCTGTCGGATCCTATCCCTTATTTCACATGCTATGTCCCATCCTATCGCAGATCAAATTAACCTCCTCACGAAAATTCTTCCGATAGTTTTCTAAATCATAGATAGGAGTATTTTCTTTACACTTGTCTGCATAGTCTTTTGTTTTCATGATGTAATGGGCTGGTACCCCCCACACTTCTCCGGAGGGTATACTTTTATTCACCACCGCTCCCACTGCCACGATACTATTATCACCAATTGTAACACCTGGTAAAATCGTACTGCGGGCACCAATAAAACAGTTATTCCCAATTCGAATTCTTCCGAATTTTAATGTTCCCTTATACTCATCTTGATCTCTAAAACACCAGGTAGCACCATCATGAGTTATAAAAGCTACATCAAAGGAAACCTCTGTATGATTTCCAATAGAAATCAACCATGGCTCACTACCCCAATCTGGTAATCCAATAAGTCTGCAGTTTTCACCTAGCACTACGCCCATCTTGCGAGCATACCGCATCGGGTTTTGGCGCTTCATTATATATTTCCATATTTTATTTATTATGCCCATGATACAGTTCCCATTCTACGCGGCAAAAACGCGTCATTAGCTGGTCTATCGTTTAATTTGTCTGGTTCTCCATGATTTTTCTGATTTTTGTGTCATTACCCCAAATTGCCTTGGAGTCATACGGTCTATCTGGAAATGCTCCATATTGCAGCTTAATTCTATAACCATTTTCCTTAATAAAGCGCTCAACTCTATCTGCCAATTTTTCTGGTTTGCCTGAGCAAATATTAATAATCCCTTGCTCATTTTTCTGACCAACTACTGCGGCAACCTGTGCGCAGAAATCAGGGTAGTCAATAAAGTCATATTGATTTTGACCCAAGGTAAATGGAAACTCTGTCTTTCCTTCATCTACGGCCGCTGTAATCTTTGAGAATATTGAACTGCCAAACTTAGAATTACCAACAATATAATAGCCACGTAGCCACTGGAACACAATATTTTTTTGCTTACATATCATTTGTGTTAAGTCGCGTAATGCGTTCTTTCCAATTCCATACGGAGTCGTAGGATGACAAGGAGTGCTTTCATTTATGCTACCCTCAAAGAAGCCAATTTCGTGCATGCTTCCCATAACAGCAACCTGTTGAATACCTCCATCAACCATTTTTTTAATAAACGCATAGTGCTTAGGAAGATCATCAATATGCGCACTGGAATAGTGAACAAATCCGTCTCTCCATGCCAAATGGAGAAGCACATCAGGTTCGCCAAAGAAACTATACGGGTTATCAACTTCAAATAAATTGCAGACAATTCTTTCTGCACGCTCATCTACAAACTGGGTGTTAAAATCCGTAGCTACAACACAATGGCCATTATTCAAGATACTTCTTACAATCCCCTGTCCCAGATATCCATTTGCACCAGTCACTAATATTTTCAATTTTGGTTCCTCCTTTAGAATTTGAATGTGTCTTTTAAGCCCATCCACTTCTGATCTTTTTCGCTTAGATTTAACTGAGTTCCATCCATGAGTTGATAGCCGTCAGCGGATGCATTTCCTTTATATTTACCGATAAGCTGCGGCCATACAATACCAATTTCAGGATCATTCCATGCCACGCCGCCTTCATCACCAGGATGATAAAAATCAGTTGTCTTGTAACAAAACTTTGCGACTTCGCTTAGTACAAGAAAACCGTGTGCAAACCCTTCCGAAATATAGAACTGCTTACCATTTTCCTCCGTTAACTCTACCCCATACCATTGACCATAAGTTCTACTATTCGCACGCAAATCAACTGCAACATCAAAAACAGAACCCTGAATTACACGCACTAGCTTTCCTTGTGGAAATTGTTTCTGAAAGTGAAGCCCACGCAATACGCCCTTGCGTGACATGGACTGATTGTCTTGGACAAACACCATATCCAATCCGGCCTCATGCATATCGTGTTGGTTATATGTTTCAACAAAATATCCTCGACTGTCACCATGTACAGTAGGCTCAATTACATATAGCCCATCTATCGGTGCCTTTGTAACTGTAATTTGTCCCATATGAACTCCTCCTTACCTATTTTTGTACATTTTTTCGTAGTAGTTCTGATACTCGCCAGAGATGATGGTCTCCCACCATTCCTTATTGTCCAGATACCACTGGATGGTCTTCTGGATGCCGTCCTTAAACATCGTTTCAGGCAGCCAGCCAAGCTCATTGTGAATTTTAGTCGGATCAATGGCATAGCGCATATCGTGACCCTTACGATCGGTAACATATGTAATCAGGCTTTCCGGTTTATCCAATGCCTTGCAGATGATCTTCACGATGTCGATATTCTTCATCTCATTGTGGCCGCCGATATTGTAAACCTCACCTACACGTCCTTTGTGGATGATTAAATCAATGGCTTTGCAGTGATCCTCCACGTACAGCCAGTCGCGCACATTTAGACCTTCACCATAAACCGGCAGAGGTTTGTCATTCAGAGCATTAGCAATCATAAGAGGAATCAGCTTCTCCGGGAAGTGATATGGGCCATAGTTGTTGGAACAACGGGAAATAGTCACCGGCAAACCGTATGTACGATGGTAAGCCAGCACCAGCAGATCAGCTGCAGCTTTAGACGAAGAATACGGACTGCTGGTGTGAATAGGAGTCTCCTCCGTGAAAAACAAATCAGGTCTATCCAGAGGCAGATCACCGTACACCTCGTCGGTAGACACTTGATGATAACGAGTAATACCATACTTACGGCAAGCATCCATCAACGTTGCAGTACCCATGATATTGGTCTGCAGGAAGATACCTGGATCTTCAATGGAACGATCCACATGGCTTTCTGCTGCAAAGTTCACCACAATATCGGGCTGCTCTTCTTCAAACAGCTTATATACTGCCTCTCTATCACAGATATCAGCCTTCACAAAACGGAAGTTGGGGTTATCCATCACAGGAGCCAATGTTGACAAATTGCCTGCGTAGGTCAGTTTATCCAAGCAAATAATGCGGTAGTCCGGGTACTTATCCAGCATATGAAATACAAAGTTGCTTCCAATAAATCCGGCGCCGCCGGTTACAATAATATTCATTATACTCACCTCATTTTTCCTTCCGCTACAGTCTTCAAATGCTCTCCATAAAGAGATTTTCCATAAAGCGCAGCGGCCTCTTTTAACTGCTCCGTTGTAATCCATTTGTATCTATAAGCAATTTCTTCAGGAGCGGATATCATAACCCCTTGCTGTTCCTCAACCATATGAATGAAATCAGACGCTCTCAGTAAACTTTCCATCGTTCCAGTGTCTAGCCATGCAAAGCCCCGATTGAGTAGTTCAACATTCAACAGATTATCCTTTAGATACATATCATTTAAAGTCGTGATTTCCAGCTCTCCTCTGGAAGATGGCTTAACCCTCTCCGCACGTGATGTCACACCTGAAGGGTAAAAATACAGACCGGTAATTCAACCACCCCAAATCTTTCCGGGTCTCTTACATAATACCCAAATACAGTCGCAATTCCTTGTTCTGCCATTCTCTTAGCATTATCCATACGTGCAAACAAACCATTGCCATAAAAGATATTGTCGCCCAGTATCATAGCGCAGGTATCATCACCTATAAACTCCTTGCCAATAATAAAAGCCTGTGCAAGCCCATCTGGCGACGGCTGAACAGCATATGTTAGATTGATGCCAAACTGATGGCCATCACCGAGCAATTCTTTATAACGCGGAGTATCCTGTGATGTCGAAATAATTAGAATATCTTTGATTTCTGCCAACATCAATGTTGAAAGTGGATAATAAATCATCGGTTTATCATAAACAGGAAGCAATTGTTTCGATGTGACCATAGTGAGGGGATACAAACGTGTACCTGCGCCCCCGGCTAATACGATACCTTTCACTTTTTAGTCCTCCTTCATTTTTTCCAAATCTCTTTGTCAAAATTATATTTTTTATTACTTGAGCAGAATTTCCAGCAACAATTGTATTCGATGAAACATCCTTTGCCACAACACTCCCTGCGCCAATGGTAACATTATCTAAAATCGTAGGATTGGTTTTACTTCTGTCACCTTCCCCGTTTTTACCAATAACAACTCCCGGCAGCACTGACAAATTCTTACCGGCCTTGTAAGGGGATATCACTGCTATAGAGTGCGGGATGTATAACCCCCCAGTAATTTCTCCGATTTCCACTGTCTGAAGTGGCGGAAAAACAACTTTTACTATGTACCGCCATTTTGTATTCTTATTTTGATAATAAAACACAAACCTAAAAGGTTTATGTTTCGACATTAAAAAAATCAACTTTTCGTATCCAGTAAACGGAGCACTGTAGCGCTTCATATCCTCTTTCAGCAATGAATTGTTTCGGTAACAAAAGAATGCCGGAAAAACAAGAGCACCTATAATCTTGTATAATATTACTGCTTCACCTTCCTCATTTTTATAACTCTATATCCCAGTACGGCACCAACCGCACAGCCAGCTATAATAATTCCATATCTTAAAACAGCATACTGATACCAAATTAATCCGCTCAAGCATAGTAGAATGGCCATAACCGCCATCAGTCCAACCGCTTTATCGTTGTATACCTCGTAGTTGGCACCTCTCTCTTTTTTACATACCACATGAGCACAAACAGCCTCTCCAAGAGCTAATACGATATACGCAACCAGAGTAGTATATGCCGCAGCCATATAACCAAATTTCGCAATACAAAAATAGTTCAAAACAACATTGGTAGCTGCCGCAGCTATCGAAGCATACATAATATATTGAGTTTTCTTATAGTAAATCATAATATTCGAGTACATATTGGATACGCATGTCAGAAAGACACCGCCAGCAATAGGTGGCATAATATAAATCGCTTCATAATATTCCTCAGTAGCTAATGTTCTTACAATTTCAGGAGCAAAGAATGTTAATAATGCAGCCACAATCGCATAAGCGCCCATAAGCAAAAGTGAATATTTCTTTATTTCATTCTTATCTGACTCAATATTCTGATACAGATATGGTATAAAAGAAGCATTTATCGCACTCCATACCAGTAAAGATATCGAACTAACGGTATACAAAGTACTATAAATTCCAACTGCACTATTATCCACCATTCTGCTAATCATCATCCGATCCGATACGCTAAGAACCTGTGCAGCTAAGGCATATCCAATCAAAGGAATGCTCAATTGTAAGGAGAATTTCCAATATTCCTTATTGAAAAATGTTTTCCCTCTAAAAATAATGATGAACCACAAAATTCCGTAAACAATATAAGATACGATATTCGATGCATAGAGTCGTCCATTCGCCACGTCAGACAGTTCCTTAGCGTTCATGTGAAGCACAATCATTACAGCACATAACGATGCAAGAAGAGCTGTAATAGCTGTTAAACTGCCCGCAAGTTTATATTTATATTCGTACCGCTGTCTTGCAAGCCAAAAATCATATGCTGGGGCTACAAAAAAACCAATCAGCATCAAGACCATTAAATCTGTTGACAGACCGGTCAGTCCATTCCAAAAAGACGGACATATTATATAAATCAAAGCAACAATTAACGCAACAAAAGACGTTAATGATAATACCGATGACTGATATTGATCTCTCTCTTTTCCAAACTCTTTTAATGCGGCAGAATAACCTCCAGACGTTAATGAAAGCGTCACTACTGCATTCAACATGGAATGCCACGAATTATATAAATTAACTACACCAATTTCAGAAGTAGACATGATTCTCGTAAAAATTGGTATTGTGATAATTGCCAGCCCTTTTGAAAAAACAGATGCCAAGGTATACACTGCTGCCGCTTTTACTCCGATGGGCACATTCTTTATTTTATCTAATATTTTGTTCATTCTAATCCTCTATCCATATATTAGCCTCAAAATCAAAATGCTTAATAACATGAGCCGGGTTCCCTACTGCAACTGAGTATGCAGGAATACTTTTCGTTACTACAGAACCAGCACCCACTATACTTTTTTCCCCTATTGTTACATTTGGAAGAATAATAACATTATTCCCAATCCAAACCCCATTCTCAATTGTTACGCCCCCACCGAAATATTTAAGGGATTATCTAGGTAATTCTTTGTAAGTGGCGAATTTCCATGATTATAATCTATGATGAAAACATCAGACGCTATCAGCACATTATCACCGATTTGAACTCTATTGGCACATTGAATCGTCAGGTTCCGCGTTGTACGTACCCCAGATCCAATTATAATTGAGGGAGAAGTCTCAAATTTCTTACCATTGTAAGAATCCCAGCACAAGAGTTTGCTATTCTCTCCTATCGCGATATTGGAACCGCATGATATATACTTGGGAAGCCGAAGCTGTAAAGAACCATCGACATACAAACCTCTATGATTTCGCTTAAAATTGTATAATTCTATCTTTCTACGAATTTTTTTCTTTATATCCGAAAACACAGTCTGCTCCTTTCAAAAGCTACTCGGTAAAGCGGTCAACCCACGCTTCTATGGAATAATATTCTCGAACTTCGTCACGGTAGTTTCTAAAAGGCTTTGCAAAGAAAGCTTGAAGTTCATCTGCAGTAGTTGTTTTTAAGTCAACAATGAAGATATTATTTTCGTCATAAAATACTGATTGTTTAACCGCAGTATTCGTTGTAACAAGTTTTTTATTAAAAAAGATTGTCTCCATCACTCTCATCGAATATCCATCTTGTTTCTGTTGCGCAATATCTAATATGGCACGACTGGTTCCGACCATCTTTAAATAATCGTAGTACCCTACATAATCATCTCGATATTCAAATGGAAATTTTTCTTTTCTTTCTCCCTTACTAACAATAACAAATCTTGGGGTTAATCCTGCAGAAGTAAACATATCGTATAACGATAAAATATCTTCCTTCCTGTCTTTTAAATATCCAAGGAACAAAGTATCATATTGTTCATGAGCTGTCTGCAAAGTCAAGGTGCGATCATACATGATTGTATTGAACTTCAAACCATACTTTTCGCACTCTCCTCTATCGTATGAATAAAACTGAAATCCGGAATCCTTTACCGCATTATAAGTAATTTCAAATTTTGATTCATCCTTTGCTATATTCCAAGAATAAAAATACAACTTCGAATTCGTAGCTTTCTGTGCAATATTTCGTAGAAGTTGAGAATCATAGGAAAAAGCCACATCTAATACAATTATTTTTTCATATGAATCAATATTTTTGAACCAATCCTGATAAAAGGAACATGTCCATCTCGATTTCGCTTTTCTGAGAAATTTGAGTACAGGATTATTGAACTCAGCGTGGTTCTTAAAGAGTCCTCTAATTGATAATCCCGGAATATGGACATGATCAAAATAGTACGCATTTTCGTTAGAGCATATCATAAGAGTTTTCTTCATCGGTTATTGTCACCTCCTCATATTCTTAGTTGCTACCAAATACATTGGAATCATGAAAAATGCCGGATATATCAAATCTGTTTGTGCCAAAGTAGTATTTACAAAAAGCAAAACATACAAAAATGCAACTGCTCTTCTTTGATATCTAAACACCGGCGTGAATATCATTCCAAGAACTATCAACCATGGGATAATCCCATAAACAGCAGCAAAAGCTAAAAGACTTGCTGCTACTAAACCACTTCCAAAAGCATTTCGTGCTGCATAGAACGCGTCATATCCTACTCCCAATGGATGCTGAAAAACGGTTGCAAGACTAATCATCATGGTCCCTAATCTATACTGGCCTGTCCCCGATGACACATCAAAACCGCTACCAGAAGATCCAAATAGTTTTTCGATAATCTGTTTATACAAAATACTATCATTTGCTCTTGTTGCATAATCTACAAATAAAACAACGAGAGCAATAAAAACCAATCCCATTAAGTAAAATTTAACTCGGCTCACCTCATATTCTTGATGAGTAAAATAAAAGAAAAACAAGATGAGAACCAATCCCAAATAACCTGTCGTCGATTGAGCTGTAATAATTCCTATTAAGATTATATTTAAGCATCTTCTATATCGTCTTTCCGCTGCAAAAGAGAGTTTATCTTTCCAAAACAGTAACACAAACAATGCCATGTTCAAAACAATCTGATAGACTCCTGGTTCAGTGAAAATGCCACAATTTCTTGTGGGATGAATTTCCAAGTAGCTATACAGAAGTACTCCTTTACCATGCCAATATGTTTCCCATCCTGCTGTTCCCAGCGCCTGAGTATCATAAGATTGAGCCGGCCAAAGGTTGACTAAATTCGGTGCAATACAAAAGACGGCCCAAAACCCAATACTAATTGCTGCAAAAAATTCAACAGTTTGAATCCATCTATTTAAAAAATTTTCTCTATCACAACAAATAGCAATTTGTGTGCTAAGAATACACACAGCAAACTGACACCACGCAGAAAGTCCTACACCACCAACCAAAAATCTAGAAAATACAGTAAAGAACAACAATAATAAAAGAAAGCAAATCGAATACCGAGATTGATATTTGTTCTTAAAAGCAATCAAGGCAGCATATACTATAAGTAACACAAAATACTTCATAGTTCCTGTCCAGTACTTTGCAAACAAACAACTTCCAGGAATTATGAACATGAGGTATATCAATAAATATTGTGTAATCGCCGATTTGTTAATTCTGATTTCCATTCCATTCTCCTTTTCCGATTGCTTCAAATTTCACAAAGACAATCCAGTTTGATCTCGCATTTAATCAAATTACGGAGAAACTTATCGAACCAGCAACGCTTTCCACATACCAAAGATTCTATCGTCTGTGAGTTCTTCACGAATTTTAACAGACTCTTTAGAAAAAGATTCTCCAAGTTTTTTGTCTTCCATTAAGGCGAGCATACGATCAGCCATCACATCCGCATCTCCTACAGGAATCAAATAACCATTTCCCCCGTCACGAATATACATTCTAGCGCCACCTACCGGGCAATCCGTGCATACCGCCGGAATTCCAATTGCCAACGCTTCCAACATGGAATTCGAAATACCTTCATAGTCAGAGGAAGAAACATAAATAGCCGATTCGGCCATAATTTTGTGAATTTCACTGGAGAAACCGTGAAATTTCACCGCCTCCGAAATGCCCAACTGCTCAGCGTACCTCACAAGGGCTTCCTTCAGCTCCCCTTCTCCGTAAATCGAAAGTTTATAGTCCTGCCGCTTTTCCCAAACAATACGGTATGCGTCCAATAGCATAAAAAGGTTCTTTTGTTTGTTAATACGGCATGCAACCACAACTTCTTTTCGGTGGTTTTCTTCATTCCAGTAGGGTAATCCGCTCTTCACAGGGTTGGGAATCAAGACTCCATGTTCACGGATCTTTTGGCAAAAATAATCTCTGGCATCTGGGGTTTGAAATACGATTTTATCCGCATCCCAATACACTAAATTTCTAAGGATCTTTTTAAGCCCACTATTAAAGAACTTTGTCGGATCATTCCGCAAGGAATATATTTTAAAAAGTTTTTTATTGCCAATCAAGAAAATACCCTCAACAGAAATAAAAGAAATCATGACTTCTATATTATTTTTCTTTATGTATTTTCTCAGATTAATAGCAATAGATAGCTGCCCTCTAAATCCGCCTCTTTCTGTTCCTATATAATCATATTGAACTTTCGGATCCAAATAATATTCCCTTCTATCTGAATGTACGGCACAGAAAAACACCTCGTTCTCGTTCAATAAATGGTTTGCTAAATTAACAGCCACACGTTCTGCTCCACCACCACCGGCACTGTGAGATATAATAGCTATATTCATTCGTCCATCCTCCACTATCCTTACGGTCAAATTCCAATCTGCTCTGCCAGCATTTCCTCTAAAATCCGAATGGATTCTATTCTACTTGTACCAATCTTTTCATTCGCTTCCTTAAAATCAATCTCCTGATCGATATATGAAAAATCATTCAAATCTCGAACGATTCTATCTGTCAGTCCAGTCAATTCTAAAATACTCTGATTTCGGCTGCTGGTTCCTGTATTCGGAAGCACTTCGACAAACTGTGTATTGAAATTGATAGCAAAAGCTGTACCATGAAATGAATCTGTTACCATATAGGCAGCATTTTTTACGAGATCCAAAAATCCGCTGATATCAGGGCAGTACACAAACTTTCCGCTACGTTTTGCTTGGTGAAGCAACGGTGAAACGCGGACCAATGGTAACTCTGCTTTTTCAGCAAACTTCACTGCGTAGTGATCTAAATCCGAATTTGCATGGATCTGATAAACAAGTACATATTTTTCAGGTTTCTTCATTGGTTTGACATATTCGGACCAAGCATCAGCGTCCATTAATAAAGTAGGATCAAGTACCTGCTTTGCCGAAATGTCCATTTTTTTCAGGAGTTCAACCGCAACGTTCTCTCTAACGGCCAAACTGTCATATTTTTTTAAAAGCACTCCATATTCTTTGAGTGTTTGTTCATCAAATATTGCTTTTCCAAAACTGGCCGCAAAAGCAAGCTTGCGTGAACTTTTCGGGACAAAATCAAGAAAATAAGTTGGATCGTAATGTCCGGTAGAGATAGGTCCCCACACCTGATCGCTTCCGGTAAGAAAAACTTCGTCCTTTTTCTCAGCATACAATTTCTTAAGCTCCCCTGTTGTGGCACAACAGGGTCCCATCAGCAGGTATTTTTTTCTCATCGCCAAGAATTTTCTATCCATCAACAAAGTTTCAGGCTCCGCCACCATTAGATATATCGCTTTTTTAATCGGATTGCGTCTCCACTTTGTTTTTTGTTCAAGCTGCGTAATCGCCATCCTAACGCCAGTTTCGCATTTCGGAATATAATTTATTATTCGACACTCATGCCCCAGATTCATAATCACTCTTTGTGTTGCAATTGCCTGTAACAGAGAACCATAATTCGTCGGAGCATGTCTTGTAATCACATTTACAACCATCAAATTACCTCTTCAAAATTTTCTTCAACCTCTTGCGCACTTTTTGCGGAATCAAATCATATCCAGTATAGAGTAAAATCTGATAACGATATTTCCTGCTGAAATAGCGCTCTACACCTTCATACCCGTTTCTTCTATTAATGTCCAAGATATTATTACGTTCCATTGGCATGACTGAAGGTGCCTTTAACTGCCCATTGGTCTTCGCAACCTTTGCAAACTGGGACGGAACAAAATGAATCTGATTTTCTATAAGTTCGAATAATTCCTGTCCCTTAGGGGAATTGATTAGAAGGCAAGAAATGCCTTTTTCTTTATCAAAGTCAGGATCATGATCCAACTCAGGATGTTCGTTTTCAATACCCCAATAGTCCCCAATTGTCACGTCTCCAACTCTGCTTGAGCCGGCATACGGGCAGCTGTAGCAGTTTTCTCGAAATATTTTACAATCATAGAAAAGCGAAAGATATGACTGAACTTTTGCAGTTTTAAAAATCGTCGTCTTCTTATCCCCGCGAACAATCTCAAAGGCAGTATTCATCCCCCAACCTTTTGTTTTATCGCGGAACTTATACTCTGTTACTTTGCCACGATATTTCTTATTCAGCTCTTGAATATAACCATTAAAGAATTCGGCAGAGGGAACGCCATGGCAAATGAGGTCCATTGTATAAAGGTTCTCATACACTTTCCCCAAATAGCTTTTTAAGCCAGCTATCTGGCACGGTGTACCAGAAAAGAGAACCGTTCGCCCATGCTGCAGGCATTCCTTTGCCTGCTGATATGTCCTGCCAATCCGACTCTGCACATACTTCGATCCTTGCAGCTTCCAAAGATCCTCTTTATTCTCTACCATGATGTGGTGTGTATCGGGGTGACCGCTATCAAATGTTAATGTCGCACCAAACACACACCCACTATCCGACAAGATAGCTGAAGCCGCTGCTGAGAACAAGCCACCGGAAGCAGCCTTCATAATTTGCTTCTCATCTCTATTTGTCACAGCGTATGTACTTTCAACAGCATTCAAGTCTGATGTTTTATACTTGCAAACTCTCTTGCAGACGCCACATTCCACGCACTTGTTGGGATCGATTTCAGGATACAAAAATCCCTCCGCGTCCGGTTTCATTGAGATCGCACTTTTGGAACAGACATTCAGGCAAGCCCCGCATGCGCAGCAATCACTTTTATTCTCAAATAATACAACTCCCATTTATTCCCTCCACGAAAAATATTGCAAATACCAATCAAAAGGCAAGATAGTAATCCTGCAAAATTTTGTACGCAGTTTTGATATCATAATGGCTATTTACAATTTCATTCCGGTCAGAACTTCTTTCCTGCCCTCTACACGCAATAATCCGATTAGCCCACGCTTCCGGAGAATCACTCAATGGAAGAAAACATACTTTCTCACTGAATGTGACTTCGCTGGGGACCTTATCAGAAAAAACACAAGGCAAGTCCGCGAACTGAGCTTCAACACCCACCACTGGAATTCCTTCAAAGTGGGATGGTAACACAAAAACATCCATGGCCTGATAAAGCTCTGCGACATCGCTCCTATTGCCAAGAAACACCACCTGGTTGTTCAATGCAAGCTGCTCGACCAACGCTCTAAGTTCCTGCTCCTTTTCGCCGGTGCCTGCCAGCAGCAGAATCGCGTTCTGTTCTTTTTTGACAATTTCAGCAAAAATTTTCAGCAGGAACCCATGGTTTTTCTGATAAGACAAACGCCCAACATGTCCGATAACAAACTGAGCTGTGAGGCCCAATTCTTTTCTCTTATCAGCCCTGACATCTGCATTGAAATAGAACTGCTCAGCATCAACCGCGTTCGGAATAACCTTGAAATCATCATTTCTGTACAGAAACCGTCCCGCTTCCGATCCACACGCTAAGTGATAGTTAGCAACAGAGTTAATACCATATCGGAACAGTTGCTTCAGAATATACTTAAAATCCTTGTCAATAGAGGTGTTATGGCTGTGAGCAATTCTCACAGGTACACCTGCCTTCTTCGCTGTCAGAAGAGGGAGATAGCTCATGGAGTCAATATGTGAATGAACGATTTTGTACTCCGGATGCTCCGCCCAAAATTGCTTCATATATTTGAAATATGCCGGGTAATTCTGTGGATACAATCTCGGAGCATAGTAAACCTTACCTCCAAGGCTAACAATTTCATCATCGTAATCGCTTTTCTCCGGTCGGTGCGTCAGAAAGTCGAACTGAACTCTCTCACGATCAATATTCCGATAATAATTCATCAGCATCGTTTCCAACCCAGCGCGATGCATGTCATTTACAACTTGTAAAATTCTTATCACTGTCCGTTCTCCTTTCTGCGCCGTTCTATCGTCTCCATTAATCCCTCTGGAAAATATCTCTTGTATAAACCTTGTCCTTCACATCATCCAAGCAACTATCATATCTATTTGCAATAATCGCCTGGCTCATTTCTTTGAACTTCGCCAGATCATTTACAACCTGACTTCCGAAGAAAGTCTCGCCATCTTTCAGAGTCGGTTCGTAAATAATCACCGTTGCTCCCTTGGCCTTAATACGCTTCATGACACCCTGAATAGAACTCTGGCGGAAGTTGTCGCTGTTACTCTTCATGGTCAGGCGATATACGCCAACCACTACTTCCTTCTCCTTGTTTTCATCCCAGCTGTCATTTGCTTCATAGGCACCAGCAATTTCAAGCACACGATCAGCAATAAAATCTTTACGAGTTCTATTGCTCTTGACAATTGCTTCAATCAGATTTTCCGGTACATCTGCGTAGTTAGCCAGCAGCTGTTTGGTATCCTTCGGCAGGCAGTATCCGCCGTAACCAAAGCTAGGATTGTTATAGTGAGTGCCGATACGAGGGTCGAGACAAACGCCGTTAATGATCTGCTGAGTATTCAGCCCCTTCATCTCAGCGTAGGTGTCCAGCTCATTGAAATAGCTAACACGCAGAGCCAGATAGGTATTGGCGAACAGCTTAACAGCTTCAGCCTCTGTGAATCCCATAAACAAGGTATCGATATTCTCCTTGATAGCACCTTCCTGCAGAAGTTCAGCAAAAGTGTGTGCTGCCTTCACCAGTCGAGCATTATCCACGTCGGTACCAACAATGATACGGGAAGGATAAAGGTTGTCATACAGAGCCTTGCTCTCACGTAGAAACTCCGGGCTAAAAATAATGTTGTCGCAGTGGAATTTTTCACGAACACTTGCAGTATAACCAACAGGAATCGTGGACTTAATAACCATAATTGCTTCCGGATTATACTCAATAACCAGCTTGATAACCGCTTCAACCGCACTGGTGTCAAAAAAGTTCTTCTTGCTATCGTAATTTGTAGGAGCAGCAATCACCACGAAATCAGCATCACTGTATGCTTTCTTCGCATCCA
>JABLTO010059333.1_pt1 | contig 14661 bp, 19 predicted proteins | sample 7160091 | NCBI WGS metagenome assembly JABLTO01 (sample SAMN14651225, study PRJNA627086) | human gut metagenome | isolation source: feces | host: Homo sapiens
ATAATCCTATTACAGCGGCGGCTGGCATGAGGTATTTTAAAGATAAATACTATCTCGACGGCGGCAAAATTTACAGATGCACAAGAGACGACAGCAACGGTCAAGGTACGATTTTACAGTATCTTCCGTCGCAACTTGTGGGCATTTACTTCGAGGAGGTGATTTGAAATGAATACGGAGCAGTTTGTAAGTTTAATTAAGCGTATCGTTGCAGAGTATGCAAACGCTCATTTAGATAAAAGCGATTGCAAGGAAATCACGGAAAACGATGTTTTTATTGTGTGGTTGTGTAAAACCTTACAGAACAGCAAGGCTTTGGCGAGCACAACGCTTTTTGACGGTATGTACTATGAGATAACATACAACGGGGACAAGCAGGAACTCTATTTGGACGCCTACAAAAAGTGGGAAAACAAGTGCATTAAAGCTGAGGAGGTATAAATATGAAAATCTGTATTTCGATAGGACACGGAAAATCGGCGCGTGGTGGGTATGACAGCGGCGCCACTGGCGGTGGTTTCCACGAGTTCAAGATTGCCCGCAAGATTGGCAAATTTGCGGCAGAGGCACTGCGTGAGTATTGCACAGTCGATCTCATAAACTATGACGGCGATTTGTACTTAACCAATCGTGTGTCAAAGGTAAACAAGGGTGGCTATGATTTGGCTCTGGAAGTGCATTTAAATGCTTCGCACGGCACCGGCAGCGAAGTCTATTATAAATATACCAATACCGCAGGACAGGCATTGGCAGCAGCAATCAGCAAAAGCATAGCGAAAACTTTCGGGATAAAGGATCGCGGTGCAAAGGTCAGACTCAATGACCGTAGGAGAGACTATTTTTGCTTTGTAAGGGAATGCAAATGCCAGGCGGTGCTTATCGAAACGGTGTTTATTGACACTGATTCGGATCGTCGCCATGTCGAAGATGAGGCGGGACAGCGCAAATGCGGGGAAGCTATCGCAAGCGCAATAGCAGGCAGATACAATCTCATAAAGAAAAGCGTAACACATACGGACGCTGCGGCCGGTGGCATACACTGCGGCGATACAGTCAAGATTATTGGGAAAACATATGCGACCGGCCAGAGGATTCCCGAGTGGGTGAAATTGCAGAAACACACGGTAAAGAACATTGATACCCGAACTGGACGCGCCTTGCTGAAGGAGATCAACAGTTGGGTATACCTCAAGGATCTCACGGTCGTAACCTCTGCAACTGCCGAAATTGCTCCGGGCAGTACCGTCACTATAAAACCAGGAGCGGTATATGGTGGCCTCACGGCGACGAGGGGACGGACGATACCCAAAAAACAGCTTGCTCCGAAGAAGCATGTGGTCTCGAAAATACAAATAAATGCCGACGTGCGGGAAGCATTGCTCAGCGACATAATGTCGTGGGTGGCCGTATCAAGTTTGGAGGGAATCTGATATGGATATAGAGTCTATCGAGGCGCGTATAACCAAATGTGAAGAGGACATAAAAAATCTCTACCACCGTGCAAATAAGGCCGATGTCAATCAGGCAAAAATCACCGAAAAACTCGACAATATGCTTTATGAGCTTGGCCGTGTGCGTGAGTCAATTGAGAGCCTTAAAAGCAAACCGGGAAAGCGTTGGGAAAGCCTTATTATAGCAATCATCGGCGCACTCGCGGGAGCTTTTATTGCATACATACTGAGATAAGGAGGTGTCTTTATGAAAAAAGCGATGTTGTCACAGCCGATGCGCGGTCTGTCAGAAGCCGAGATAAAGGCGACGAGAGAACGCGCCATAAGAGCACTCGAAGCCAAAGGGTATGAAATAGTAAACACTTTGTTTACGGATGAATGGTATAGTAGCGAAAATATGAAAAAGAGAGGCGTGGAAAATATACCGCTCTGCTTTTTGGCAAAATCACTCGAAAATATGTCGCTTTGCCATGCTGCGTTTTTTTGCAAAGGCTGGGAAAGCGCGCGTGGCTGTAAAATAGAGCACGAAGCAGCTGTCGCTTATGGGCTCGATATAATAGAGGAGGAATAATTTATGAACAAGTTAAAGGACATTTTCGGAAACATCGGCAATGTTAAGGCGAGCACATGGGTTAGATTTGCACTGATGGTAATTACCGTCGTAAATATGATCCTCACTGCTGTCGGCAAGCCCCCGATACATATCGATAACGAGGAGCTCTATATGATAATGAGCGTTGTTGCCTCAATTGTTGTGGGAATTGTGAATTTCTGGAAGAACAACAGCTTCACCGGCGCGGCGATCGCTGCGGATGAATATCTGCACAATCAGGGCTTTGCAAATGAGGACCCCGGCACAGATTCTAAGGAGGAACAGTGATGATAACGGCAATCCTTTACAATTTGCTAAATAAGGTTGGGCTTTATGCTGTGGGTATTATCGTGCTTGTGCTCAAAATTTTTGGCATGATTTAAACTTAACTTGCGTGCGTTTTGTGTGCGTTTTGCGTGCGTTTTGAGACCGACTTGCTCACAACTTAGTCATAACTTAGAACTAAAAAATGACCGGGCAGGGGATTTTCCTCTGCCCGGTTTTCTGCTTTATAAAGTACGCAGCCCTCGGTCTGATAGCCGAGAGCCACAAGAAATAGGGAATAGAGCCGGAGGCTCTTTAGGTGCATTATAGCACAATTCTTTGCAATTGCAAGTGTAAAATATAAAAATTTGTTACATAAGACACTATAACGGTTGGGAACAAATTGTGAACAAAATCTCTGAAAAGCCTATAAAATATAACTGATTTGAAATGAAAACATTGCATGGCATTCAAGAGGTCAGCGGTTCGATCCCGCTTATCTCCACCAAGCGAAAAGCCTTGAAACTCAACGGTTTCGGGGCTTTTGACTTTTTTGTGTACAATTAGAAAACACATATTTTCTAACACTCCTTCTAACACTTGAGTAAAACGACAAAAGCAAAAGCGCAGATAACCGCTGCGGTGTGAATTATATTTCTGCCGGCTTTTTCTCACCAATGTGACAAAACAAAACCTTGTCTTTGAATTTTCTGCGATGTATAATAATGTTGAAAATGTATTATAACAGGGGGTATATTATATGAAGATAATCAGAAATGCAATAAGATGCAAAAAATGCGGCGAGGTTATCGAGAGCAAATCCGTACACGATTTCAAATTCTGCTCATGCGGCGCATGTGCCGTTGACGGAGGACACGAATATCTCCGCAGATGCGGTGAGCTCGAGGACTGGGAAGAGCTGGCGGAGACCGAAGAAACTGATGACGACTGATTTCGCCTGACAAAATACAGCCTGTGCTGTACATGTAAATTTGTGTTAAAAGTTAATTGGCAACCCTGAGGCTTAATCGCTTCGGGGCTGTTACTTTTTTGTGTTATATTTGTCTGCGCCGTTGGCGATTAAGTCTAAAAAGTGTTGCGTAAACGCAACATTTCTGTTATCATTTACTTATATTTTCGGAAAACTCTCAGGCTTTTACCTGACGGCGAAAGGATATGGCGTAACAATGAAAAAAGCGGGTGTTTGCGGCCACTTCGGATTTGGGCGCAGCTTGCTCAACGGTCAAACAGTGAAAACAAAAAATGTGACCGACGAGCTCCAAAAATATTTTGGCGATGCTCAGGTGGCTGTTGCTGACAGCTGCGGCGGGATAAAAGCCATGCCGCGAATGGCAATCGATGTTTTAAGGCTGTTCAAAAACTGTGAAAATATAATAATGATGCCCGCAAACAGGGGGCTGCGCGTTTTTGCACCGCTGTTTTTGTTCTATAACAAGCTTTATCACAGCAGGATACATTATGTGGTCATCGGCGGATGGCTCGATTCTTTTTTGGATGAGCATAAATGGCTTGTCAGACTGCTCAAAAAATTTGATGCTATATATGTGGAATCGGATATGATGAAATCCGCTCTGCAGAGACGGGGCTTTGAAAATGCGATTGTTATGTACAATTTCAAAGAACTTGAGCCGCTGGCAGAGAGCGATATTGAATATCCCAAAAGCGAACCATATAAGCTCTGTACTTTTTCACGTGTTATGAAAGAAAAGGGCATAGAAGACGCGATAAATGCGGTCGAGAGCATCAATGCCCATTTCGGAAGAACGGTATACACGCTCGATATTTTCGGTCAGGTTGATGTCGAGTATAAAGAAAGATTTTCACAGCTTGAAAAGTCATTCCCGGATTATATCAGCTACGGCGGAGCTATTGAAGCGAATAAGAGCGTTGAAACGCTGAAATCATATTTTGCTCTGCTGTTCCCGACCTATTATAAAGGCGAGGGCTTTGCCGGAACGCTTATCGATGCCATGTCAGCCGGAGTGCCGGTGATAGCGAGCGACTGGAAATATAATCCCGAGTTTGTCGTCCCAGGTAAGACCGGAGTTATAATAGAAAACTGCAATGCCGAAAGGCTCGCAGAGGAGCTTATAAATATTGCGGCTGCTCCTGAAAAATGGAACTCAATGCGACTTTCTGCGCTCAAAGAGTCGGAAAAATACAAGCCCGATATTGCAGCCCGTCCGCTTATAGACAGAATAAACGGCTAAGACCGTACTCATAAAAAGAAGTAATTTCTTTGAGGAGGAAAATATATGTCAAATGAACCTAAAGTTCATCTTATAGGCAACGCACACCTTGATCCTATCTGGCTCTGGCGTTGGCAGGAGGGGTGCGGGGAAGTGCTTCAGACTTTCCGCAGTGCGCTCGACAGGCTCAATGAATATCCCGATTTTGTGTTCACTTGCTCATCTGCGGCGTACTATAAGTGGGTCGAAGAAATCGATCCCGATATGTTTGAGGAGATAAGAGAGAGGGTCAAAGAGGGACGCTGGGTGCCCGTCAACGGCTGGTGGGTTCAGCCGGACTGCAATATGCCTTCGGCGGAGAGCTTTGCCCGTCAGGCACTCTATTCTCAGCTCTATTACAACGAAAAATTCGGCAGGATATGCAAAACCGCATACAACGTGGATTCTTTCGGCCACAGCGGAATGCTTCCTCAGATTATAAAAAACAGCGGTATGACCGCATATGTCATGATGCGCCCCGGTGCTCATGAAAATGCCGAGATACCCAATATGTTTATGTGGGAGAGCCTTGACGGCACTCAGATACCGACTTTCCATATCCCGGATGCGAGCGGATACGGTTCGGGCAATGCCGAGGCTATCAACAGATCGCGCGACCTCGCGGAAAAGCTGATAAACGAAGAGGGGCACGGCATGATGATCTTCTATGGCGTCGGCAACCACGGCGGCGGTCCGACGAGGGGATTGATCGAATATGTTCAGACTCAGCTTAAAAGAGACGGATATCATGATATGGTGTTTTCTTCGCCCGATGCTTTCTTTGAGGCGCATTGTCTTGAAAAAGTCGAGCTGCCGGTTTGGAAAGACGACCTTCAGCATCATGCGAGCGGCTGTTATTCCGCAACGAGCCTTGTAAAACAGCTCAACAGAAAGCTCGAAAACTCGCTCTATTTTTCAGAAGCTTTCGCGACTGTCGCATCTAAGACCGCCGGCATGCGCGACAGAACAGAAGATTTCAAAGAGGCGTGGCTCGATGTCTGCTTCAATCAATTCCACGATATACTCTGCGGCTGCTCTATAATGGAAGCATATGACGATGTTAATGCTTCTATGGGTCATGCGCTGACGATATCAGACAGAATACAGAATGAGGCGTTCCTGCGCATTGCACGCAGAATAGATACTTGGATCGACGGCGTTTCCGACCCAGTCTGCGAGGTCAGAGGTCACTCCTGTGGCAAATTCCCGCGTCCCGTGGTTGTGTTTAACCCGCTCTCTTTCCCGGTCAAAGCACCGGTCAGAACATATCACCCGTCAAAGCAGGTGACCGATGATGCGGGCAACGATGTGATTTTCAGCAATGTCCGCTCCTCGCGCTCCAACGACTCCCATCTTGACACGGTGTTCATTTCCGATGTCCCCGCAATGGGCTATGCCATCTATTGGCTCAAATCCTGCTGGGACGAAAACCGCGACCTGCCGGAAATACATATCGATACAGATGTTTCCGCTTCCGGCTTCTCGATGGAGAACGAGTATCTCAAAGTCAAGTTTGACGAGCAGACGGGATTTATAACTTCGCTTGTCGATAAATTGAGCGGATATGACTACGCATCCGCAGATAAACCCATCGCGGTACCGACTGTTATAGATGACCACGAGACCGACACATGGGCGCACATGGTGTTCAGATTTCATGATATCAAAGGCATCATGAAGCTTGAAAAAATTGAGCTTATTGAGAATGGTAACGCAAGAGCTGTTATAAGAACGCGCCACAGCTTCGGCGGATCGTATCTTGTTCAGGACTTCATTCTTGCGAGCGGACAGAAGGTTCTCCGTTCCAAATGCAAAGCGCTCTGGACGGAAGATTTTACGCTGCTCAAGATGAGCTTCCCGGTCGGCGGAGAGAACAGAATAAATACTTATGAGATTCCCGGCGCATATATCAAACGCCCGACAAACGGCGAGGAAGAGCCTGCGGGACGCTGGGGCGCGATAAGTTTTGATGACGGCGGCAGAAGAACGCTTGCCGTGGTCAACGACTCGAAGTATTCATACGACTGCCAGGACAACGACTTGCGCCTTACGGTTATCAGAAATGTTATCTTTGCCGATCACTATTCGGATCGCCCTGCGGCAAACTTCAATTTCACCGACGAGGGAATGCAGAGATTTGAATACGGCATTTTCGTCTGTGACGGTGAAGCCGAGAAGAGCGGCATCATGAATGAGGCGGCAAAGTTTAATATTCGTCCTATGGCCGTGCCGGAAAGTTTCCACAAGGGCACATTGCCGCAGAGAAAGAGCTATCTGTCGGTTGACAAGGATAATATAATAATGACCGCTTTCAAGTTCTGCGAGGACGGCAGCGGCGACTGCATCATGCGTTTCTATGAGACTCGCGGTGAGGACACAAAAGCGCATATTGTCTGTGAATCGTTCAATGCCGATTTTGAGGCCGAGTTCGGTCACAATGAGATAAAGACATTCCGCATTTCAAAAGACGGCAATGTAAAAGAGACGAACTTCCTTGAGGGTATAGTATAATAAGCGAAAGCCGGAGTGAATAAACTCCGGCTTTTTCGTCCTTTTTGCTCCAAACGACTTGTATCAATAATATTTTATGTTATAATTGGGTTGCAACTCAGGAAAGCGTTAGGAGCGCAAATCTTTGGCAAAGAGAAGCAGTGTTATCGAAGCAAAAAACAGAATACTCTCTGCCTGCGTGAAAATGTTCATAGAAAAGGGCTACAAAGAGACCACCATGCTTGATATAATCAGAGAAGCAGGAGTCTCGGCGGGAACATTTCAGAATATTTTCCGTACCAAGGACGGAGTACTCATAGAACTCGTCAATGTCATGTTTGACAATCAGTTCAGCACCGCCGAAAGCATTGTTGGCGGAAGCAGCGATCCCGTGCTTCTGTATTCGGTTGAACTGGCGGTTCAGATGACTCTTGCGGAGCTGAATGAAAATCTCAGGCAGATATATGTCGAAGCTTATACGCAGCCGAAAATAAACGAATATATATGCCAAAAAACATCTTCAGAGCTTTATAAGCTGTTCGGCGGTATAATGCCGCAATATTCGGAGAGCGATTTCTATGAGTCTGATATCGGCAACGCCGGTATAATGCGCGCCTATATGGCTCGCCCGTGCGACAAGTATTTTACGCTCGAAAGAAAGCTCGAAAAACTTCTCAGAATGACTCTCAATTCATTTGATATCCCGAAAGATAAGCAGAATCAGGTTGTTGACTATGTCGATTCGCTTGATATCCGCAGTATCGCAGACGGCGTGATGCAAAAGCTCTTCGAGACTCTTGCGATGAAATTCGATTTCAGTCTCGCCTGAACGATACCACTAATTTTGAATACCTCTGTTCTCATATCTCTTAGCAGTTGGACTGTCACCGTGAAAGCGGCGGCAGTCCTCTGCTTTTTGCATATATAAAAAGCAGGCGAGATAAATTCCCGCCTGCTTTTGGTTTTACCAACCTGTTACATATCTGTTGAGCGTGTCTTCAATGCCGCCGGTGACGGAATTCTGGTCGTCTATAAGCCTGTCGCATCCTACTCGGAAAAACATAACTCCGCCAGCTCCGCTGAGCGGGGCATAGGCTGCCTTGTCGCCTGCGAGAGCAGGGGAGCAGAATGTGCCGTCATATATCTGACCGGCGTCGGGGACATTGTAATACTTGTTGTCCCAGTAGTTCACGTTTTCGAGCGTGCGCCACGACGCCCAGTAAGGTGCACGCTTATCGGTCTGCCGTAAACGGCAATTCCGATATTTATCTTGCTGATGTCCGCGCCGTTTTTCTCGAAGTCGCGCAGTCCCTCTTCGGCCTGCTGGAGGGAACTCTGATATCCGTCCTCGTCGTTTCCGTCATACGCCATGAACTGAACCTGGTCGAGGCAATCAAAAGTTTCCTTTGAAAGCCCGAGCGCATCGGAAGAAAGCGCGCTTGATATTATCGAGTCCTCTTTATATGCTTTCAGGTCGCGGTGGAGCTTCTGTATGAAGCTGTCATATACTTTCCGGTCGTCTGCGCTTGCGGGATATTCCCAGTCGATATCCACGCCGTCAAAGTCATATTTTTTCACGAGTGCGGTTATCTGATCGGCGACCTTTTTTCAGTGGGATGCCATATAGATATTGACTACGTTGTGACCGTCGCCCCATGCGCCGTAGGCAAGTGCGGTAACTATAAGCTTTACTCGATGACTCTGATTTTGACGATTGGCGATTATCTCCTTGAGCTCGGCTATCCACCCGTATGTCCAGGTTGCGCTCCTGAGAAAAACGGCGGCGCAGACGCTAAGCACGAAGCTTATATAAGTGAAGACTCGCGAATTAATTGTGTTTCCGACTTTTTTGAAGAGTTTCATATCAAAACCCCTTTCTGTCTCCGATCTCCTTTCTTATTCCGATTATACCGATTTCAGTTTAGCATACCGAAAATTTTTAGTCAAGCGACATTTTGACATAAAAACTGCCCGACTGCACAGTTGTTGCACTATGCAGCCGGGCATTATAATTTTGTTATTTGCAGACGAGCTCGCCGTTTTCAACATCAACGGTTATGGTCGAATCCGCGTCAAGGTCGCCGGAGAGAATCTTTCTCGCGACGAGAGTCTCAAGGCTGCTCTGCAGATATCTGCGAAGCGGTCTTGCGCCGTAAACGGGATCGAATCCGCGGTCGATGATGAGCTCCTTGGCGGCGTCGGTAACCTCGAGTCCGAGGCTCTTGTCCGCAAGACGCTTCTTGAGGGAGTCGAGCATGATATCGATGATGCCCTTGAGGTTGTCTTTTGTCAGCGGACGGAAGAATATCGTCTCGTCAAGACGGTTGAGGAACTCGGGACGGAAGCTGCGGCGCAGCTCGTTCATAACGCCCTCGCGCGCCTCCTCGGAGATGTTGCCGTTCTCGTCGATGCCGTCGAGCAGATACTGGCTACCGAGGTTCGATGTAAGGATAATTATCGTGTTCTTGAAGTCCACGGTGCGTCCCTGACTGTCGGTTATACGGCCGTCATCGAGCACCTGAAGCAGGATGTTGAATACATCCGGATGCGCCTTTTCAATCTCATCGAACAGCACGACAGAATAGGGCTTGCGGCGTACCGCCTCAGTAAGCTGACCGCCCTCATCGTATCCGACATATCCGGGCGGCGCTCCGATAAGACGGGAGACGGAGTATTTCTCCATGTATTCGGTCATATCGATACGAACCATGTTGTGCTCGTCGTCAAACAGGCAGTCTGCAAGAGCCTTCGCAAGCTCCGTCTTGCCGACGCCGGTGGGACCTAAGAACAGGAAGCTGCCGATAGGCTTGTTGGGGTCTGAAATGCCTGCACGGGAGCGGAGGATAGCCTCTGTGACTTTCTGAACCGCCTCGTCCTGACCGACAACGCGCTGATGGATAACATCGTCGAGGTGGAGCAGCTTCTCACGCTCGCCCTCCATGAGCTTTGCAACGGGTATACCGGTCCATTTTGCGACTATGGTCGCTATCTCTTCCTCGGTCACGGTGTCGTGGACAAGGGTATTTTCGGTGCGCTGTTCGCTCTTCTTTTCGGCTTCTGCGAGACGCTTTTCAAGAGAGGGAAGATCGTAATATTTGAGCTTTGCCGCTTTTTCGTATTCGTAGTGAAGTTGAGCCTGCTCAATATCTGCGTGAGTCTGCTCGATTTCCGACTTGAGCTTCTTGACCTCATCGACGCTCTGTTTTTCGGCCTCCCAGCGCGACTTCATCTCGTTGAACTTGTCTTTGTATTCGGCAAGCTCGGCGCCGAGCTTCTCAAGACGCTCCTTAGAGAGCTTATCGGTCTCTTTTTTCAGAGCCATCTCTTCGATTTCAAGTTGCATTATCTTGCGGCGTACATCGTCAAGCTCAGAAGGCATTGAGTCGATCTCGGTGCGGATGGAAGCACACGCCTCATCGACAAGGTCGATTGCCTTGTCGGGCAGGAAACGGTCGGTAATGTATCTGTCCGAAAGGGTAGCGGCGGCGACAAGTGCACTGTCGTGTATGCGAACGCCGTGATAAACTTCATAGCGCTCCTTGAGTCCTCTGAGTATCGAAATCGTGTCTTCAACAGTAGGCTCGTTTACCATAACGGGCTGGAAACGACGCTCAAGAGCGGCGTCCTTTTCAATATATTTGCGGTATTCGTCGAGCGTAGTTGCGCCGATGCAGTGCAGCTCGCCCCTTGCAAGCATGGGCTTCAAAAGGTTACCTGCGTCCATGCTGCCTTCGGTCTTGCCTGCGCCGACTATTGTGTGCAGCTCATCGATGAAGAGCAGTATCTTGCCCTCGGATTTCTTTATCTCTTCGAGCACAGCCTTGAGTCTCTCTTCAAACTCGCCGCGGTACTTTGCGCCGGCGATAAGCGAACCCATATCAAGGCTGAAAACAGTCTTGTCTTTAAGTCCCTCGGGCACATCGCCGCGTACTATTCTCTGCGCGAGACCCTCGGCGATAGCAGTCTTGCCGACGCCGGGCTCGCCGATAAGCACGGGGTTGTTCTTGGTTTTTCTCGAAAGAATACGAATGACATTTCTTATCTCCGTGTCACGGCCGATAACGGGATCAAGCTCGTTTTCGCGCGCACGCTTGACAAGGTCGGTGCCGTATTTCGAAAGTGCGTCGTAAGTATCTTCGGGGTTGTCACTGGTTACCGGGCTTGTCTTGACCTTTGAAAGCTCATCGACAAAAGCATTCTTGGTTATGCCGTGAGTATTGAATATTTTTCTGATTTCCGGAGTCATGTTCGTGAATATGCCGAGCATAAGATGCTCAACCGAAACATATTCGTCGTTCATGCTCTTTGCCGTCTTTTCGGCGGTGCGGATAACGCGGTCGGTCTCCGAAGAGAGATACATCTCGCCGCCGGAAACCTTGGGGAGAGTGGCGATATAAGAATCAAGCTCGCCGAGAACGGTGTTGCAGTCAACGCCCATCTTGCCGAACAGGGAGGGGATGAGTCCGCCGTCCTGATCAAGCAGAGAGTAGAGCAGATGTTCTGGGACGAGCGACTGGTTGTCGTTCTCTCTTGCTATGTTCTGCGCGTTCTGTATTGCCTCAACGGTCTTCTGAGTATAGTTCTGAGTGTTCATAAAATCACCTGCTTAGTCTGAGTTTGGAGTTATATTATTATTGACTGCCGCGCGATGTATTCGGCGTAGCAGTGCTCGATATCTGCCGGAGAATATCTGCCGGCAAGGAAGCTTTTCATAAGTTTGTCAAACAGCTCTATATATCCGGATATAGCCTGTGCGAGCTCCTCGGTTGAGGAGTTTTTCTTCGGTACGACTATACTGCGGCAGAACTTGTTATAATAAAGGGCATAGTCAACATTCTCCACTCCGTAGTGGGGGAGATATTTTTGTTCTATGCTGTGCCACAGGCGGAAAAAGTCGGACATGTCGGAGATAAGCGCGGCGCTCTGCGTGCGGAATATCACCGAAAGCTCGCCGATGGAATCCTGCCCGTTTTCATACAGCTCCACTTCATATTTGACGGTGGGGCGGTATTTATATTCCAGACTGCTCTTGAGCGACATTGTCAGGTCGTTCGGAGTGAAGAACGGCACAAGCTGCCCGTATGAGGCGACCGCTTCTTCGATAGCCTGGAATACATCGTTTATGCGCCTCTGTGGCGTGACCATGCCGAAATATTCGGCAAGTATCTGATTTATTAAATTCGATCGGTTGGTGCCCTTTTGATGCGCAAGTCTATCCGCTTCGCGGACGACTTCGTCGCTGAGCATCAAACTGTATAATGTTTTCTTCAAGAGTATCAACTCCTTTTGTTTTCTGTTCCCATGATATACCTATTTTAAAAACTTGTCAATATATTTATATAAATGTTCATACAAAGTTAATAAAATTCAAAACGAGTTTACTAAAAAAGGCCGCCCGAAGGGCAGCCTTTTAAATATAGCTTTAAGATTTTGAGCGTTTTCTCGGCAGCATCTTTTCTCCAAGCACAAATGGTGCGATTTTGTGTATAGGTAAAGCCACCAAAAGGCACAGCCCGATGGAGAGCAATGCCGCAATAGCGCTCCAGAACAGAGATTTGTCGGCGAGTCTTTCCGATATAAACGGGCACAGTGTGTGGAAAAACACTACCGGGAATTTGTGCATAAGGAGTATCGGCATCGTGTTGGAGCCAATATAGGATATAACTTTAAGCTTCGGGATGAAGAAACACAGCAGGGTAAATCCGAGTACGGACATGAAAGCGGATAAATAAAATATCAGTATCCTGCCGTATTCGCTGCTCTGATATCCGACGAGAATGTTCAGCTTCAGTGCCGAAAATCCTCCGGCGGCGACGCATAACAATGATAAAATAAATATGTATGGCTTGCGCAAGGTTTTTTGATTTTGTGCTGCAAATTTTGAGAATAAAACCCCGCTCAGAGAAAACGGGAGCATTGCTATGGCAACATCAGCCTTGAATATCGGCGCTTTTGTCGGAAACAGAGAAAATTTATATATTACATATTGTATAGCGATTGCTGCAATTATAGATACACCGAACAAAGCGTATGACAATCGGTGTTTTGAAGCTATTCTGTCTATTACAAATATTATGGCATACAAAAACAGCAGTTCAAGAAACAGGCACGGCAAAAACCAAAGCGGAGTATTTACGGCGCAGTATCCTTTTAAAGTGCTTATGATTATGGCAGGAACACTGCTGTCGATTGCCTTCTCCGCGAATGACGAGACGAACTTGCCGAGAATAGCATATGCGCCCCAGCTGACTGCGGCAAATATATAAAACGGCACGAGAAGGCGCGTCAGTTTTTGAATCAGAAACTTCCAGAATCCGTTCTTGCCGCGCGAAAATGTAACGCCGGTCAAAAAGAAAAACAGCGGAACATGAAAAGAATATACATATTGAGCATAGATTCCCTGGTCGTGAAACACATGCCCGATAACTATAAAAAATATACCGATAGCCTTAGCGGCATCGAAAGCAAATATCCGCTCTTTTGAGTTGCTGTTTAAAGTGCTCATTTTTCTCCAATCGGTTTGCAATATTGCTGTATTAATAATTTAAATATAATGCCTGCGTTTTTATACTAACAGGATTCTTTTTGTGTGTCAAGGTTTGCAAATTTCGGCTGAATCGGATTATATAAAACCATAACTTTTTATTGCACCGCACATGTTGTTTCTGATATACTTAAACACATGAAAATTGAGCGAAATATAAAAGATGAAAATATTACTTCGGAGATGATAATATGATCTTGTTCTTTACAGGAACGGGCAACAGCAGATATATCGCACGCAGGATTGCCGATTCGCTCGGCGACGAGCTGCTGAATATGAACGAAAGAATTAAAGCGTGGGATACATCTGAGATAAGCGCTGACGGTCGTCTTGTTTTTGTCGTTCCGACTTACGGTTGGCGTATTCCGCGCATTGTCGAGAAGTGGATAGACGAGACACCGTTCAGCGGAAGCTTTAAGGTGTGGTTCGTTATGGATTGCGGCGGCGAGATAGGCGATGCGGACAAATATATCAGGCAGTTATGCTCAAGAAAGTCATTTGACTATATGGGCGTCAAGCAGATAGTGATGCCTGAAAATTATGTTGCTATGTTCGGTGTGCCGAATGATGAGCAGGCTGCACGGATAATTGAAAAGGCTCTGCCAGATATTGCAGACGCTTCAGAGACTATAAAAGCCGAAAAGAAATTTGCTCAGCCGCGCAGAAATGCTTATGATAAGCTTATGAGCGATATAGTCAACCCGGTGTTCTATAAACTCTTTGTCAAGGCGGACGCCTTTACGGCAAATGACAAGTGCATCGGATGCGGCAAGTGTGCAAAAATGTGCCCGCTCAACAACATTGAATTGAAAAACAGTAAACCGGTCTGGGGCAAGAATTGCACTCACTGTATGGCGTGCATCTGCCTCTGCCCGACGGAAGCCATTGAATACGGCAAGAAGAGCGTCGGCAAACCGAGATATCATCTTGATTAAAAGCAAAGGAAGTATGACTCAAAGCCATACTTCCTGTTTTTATTGTCACGCAACAGTTGAAAACCCCCGGTTCTACCGGGGGAAAAAGAAAGCTTAAGTAAAAAAAGAAGCACCACGCAAAAGAGTGGTGCAAAAA
>JABLTO010013290.1_pt1 | contig 14639 bp, 12 predicted proteins | sample 7160091 | NCBI WGS metagenome assembly JABLTO01 (sample SAMN14651225, study PRJNA627086) | human gut metagenome | isolation source: feces | host: Homo sapiens
CCACTATCATTCCCGCAAACAGCGTCATAAAAGAAAGCCCGAAGACCGTTATTCCCGGCAAGGTGATATACGGAGTTCATTTCTTTGTAGTGGTGAAGAATGAGCTGCACCATTGCTTTTAAAGGCGGTAGTGTTTTAACTTTGACTCCATATATTTCCATTTCAATTATATCAGAAAGAAATTGATCAATATCTACTCTTTTGCCGGTATACTCACCCCAAAAAATATCAAAGTTAATGTCAATAATCGTTGTGATAAAGCCTGTTTTTTTCACCATTGGTTTCCATTGGTGAGTGCTGGAAAGCAAAAATGCACGCTCTTCTCGATTAATATCCCTTTCTATATTTTGATAGAAAAAGCCATTTCTTTTTAGACTTTCTAAGATAAGCCTTAAATCTTTCCTATTAATTAGTAAATCTATGTCTACTGAATTGCGCATTTCCGAAAAGCCATAAGCAAGTGTTGATAGTGCCGCACCTTTTACTACGCAGTAATTAATTTTTTTTAAGTCATTTATTAAAGGAATTATATTGTGATATCTAACTGCATAAACATACTTAGCCACATCTTTTTTTAGCATGGTTTTCTCCTTTGAAGGAATTAATTTTGATTTGGGAAAAAGAAGTAATCGCACCGCTTACACGAAGTTTTGGTAGCCTTAGTTCTTTCGCACCGCTTTCTCAGTTGACTCTTAATCCAATGTCAAAAACAATCAATCGGAGCCACTTAAAATAGGAATAAGATGTCGTTGCTGCATAACGTTAAGGCCCCTTTTAATCTTATTCAAGCGTTTGATATACTGTTTGGTGTTACGATTATTTAAGCCTATTACTCTGAACCAAATAAACTTAAAAACCACTATTCTCAAAAGACAAATAAAATATTTTAACGAAAAATGACCAAATTCATACCTCTTATTACCACGAACAATGCCAACGCATCTCCCCACAACCGCTCCTTTTTCTATTATGTTGGGCAACTTGGCATTTTCACCATACTCAACAATTCGATTCTTGGTTATGAAAATACAACGATGACAAAATAATGCATTTTCGCTTGTAAATACAACTAAATCAAACAGTCTAATTGGTAATGTTTCATCTACAATTAGAATATCATTATTTACGATTAATTTTTCCATACTTATTCCCGAGCTTTTGTAAAGTTTCATAATGCTTTGTTTCCTTATTTGCATCCAAACCAGTGAACAATGTCACTTCCAAAATATTGATATACGATTGTAAGGTTTATTCTTTGAATAATCAAATAATGTTTAAGTTCAAAATGCTTAACGTTCACTCCACTCAATGAAAACCGTTTGAAATGTGAATGCGCACATAATATGATTATTTTTATCATTGATAGATCGATCCAACTTATCTTTGATATATTAATCAGGGTTCTGCAATTTATTATATATGTACATCGATCCATATTCTGTTAGGTTTGATAAAGCAAAAGCATATTTTCTGGTTTGCGGATTATATACGAATAAATAGTTACAGGAACTATTTTCATCTTTTTTAATACAACCAGTAAATGATTTTGATTCAAATGCTTTACTGAGATCACTTGAGATGGTAAAACAAAACAATCCGTGCGCTAAAAGTAGTTGTATTGCCGGAGAAAACATAGTATAATTAAAATGGTATTTTTTTACATTGTTAAGACACGATTCTATTTCATATAGCTCTGACAGAGCCACAATTTCTTCTTTAGAAGCAACAATACGTTTCAATATAAAATAAGGCATATCGCTTGCATCGGCAGTGTCGCCATATTCATCGTAATAATCCATGATTAATTGTGGCAATTCTTTTATTGAAATATAATTATCAAATATCGCACTCGCAAATATTGGGGTTTTACATAAATTTGTTGCTATATGGGCAAGCTTTACAACGCAACTATTATATTTATTAGTTGACCTGAAGCAATAAAATGCCAAGAACAACTCTTTATCGCTCTTAATTAGTTCTATGTCTGATGGAAACAATTTATTGCAAAACTTAACTCCTGACACCAAGTCTGTAATATCATTAAAATATACATCGCTGTTTTCTTGATATAATTGAGTGAACGGCAATGGAGTTAATGCATGTATTGTTACATCGCTGTTTGCACACTTTGCAATTTGGAAAGCATTGCAAAGTGTATTCAGCATATCATCATCATTTTCAAAAGGAAATCCGATAATGTATGTAGCAGTTACACCTATTCCGCTATTAGTAATATTAGAAACTCTTTCCAACAAATCCCTTGGGAATATACCTTTATGGATTTTGGTCCATGTTTTTTGTTGCGCTGATTCTATTCCCACCATCATCATTTCACAACCCGCATTAAACATTTGGGAGTAATTACAATCAATATCCAAGCGTCCTCTACATTGCCACTTCAAACCTTTAGAAGTCATTAGATCGCATATCTTTCCAACCAGTGAGTTGTTGTATATTAAATTGTCGCATGTAAAATATATTGTGGCATTATTATATCTTCTTTGAATAGCTTCTATTTGCTTTTTTATGAGTGTAATATCAAAAAAATTGACTTTTCTTTGCCATATAGTATCTGAACAACAAAAAGCACAACGAAATGCGCACCCACGGCCAGCCTCGCAAGGTATAAATACCTTTCCGTGATTTATGAATAATATATCATTCTCTTTGGGCATAAGTTCATACGCTGGTATTATATTATATGAATCATAATCTATTAGTTTATTATTTTTCCCTCTTATAATCGAATTATTGCTTCTAAATAACACATCAACATCTTTTAGTTTTTCATTACTATCCATATTTGTGATCAAATATGGAAGAGAGTGTTCACCCTCGCCAGCTACAACATAATCTATTGTTTTATACTTGATAATATCGTATGGATTGGTTGTAGCAATAGGACCGCCGACAATAATAGGCAATTTGTTTTTTTTCTTGATTGTTGATGCCATCTGTATGGCAGGTAAAATTGTCATACAATTACATGAAAAGCAAATAACATCCGGGTGTCGCTTGAGAACATAGTCTACACAAGTTAAATAAATACTCTCATCTGCATTAATGTTTCCAATCTTTATTTCGAAAGAAAAATCTATTACTTCCACTTCAAAGCCCGAATCCAGCAATGTTCGAGCTAAAACATATACGCCGAGTGATGGCATGTAATAATCATTATTAACAAACGGTGGAATGATCAATAATACCTTCATTTGTGCCTCCATAAAATATCTCATCAATATATGATAATATATAGTTTGCAGCATCTTTATTAGGCAAGAAACTGTATTCAAATATCGGCACACAGTCAATAATTCTGTTAAAAGCACTAATGATTTTTACAATTCCGTCCGGAACATAGAATGGCAATAAATTAGTTTTAAACAGGTATTGAATTTTTTCTTCTGTTGAAAGAGTACGTATCATATTACTATTACCGTGTTTTACAAATACAATGCACCCCAAATGGAGTTTAATATTTTTACAACGTTCAATCTTCCAATCATATGGTGTGCTAAAACACTCTATGTCTTTTTTTAAACGAACCAAAACCCTGTCATCAGCTATTATCGAAGAATTGTTCACACTAGAAACCAAGGAACTGATTGTGCTTTTGCCTGATCCGGATACTCCAGAAAAAATAATTCCAGTATTCTTGAATTTAACCATTGAACCATGCAAAAACAATCCGAATTCATGACTCGATAAATACCCAATCATTAGAAATGCATGTACATCGGATGGAATAAAAACAGTATTATTCAAAATGCTGCTCAAAATTTCAATTTTGTTGATTGAAAATTGTTTATTAGTTGTAACCCTACTTGTAAGGAGCCCTTTATTATTATAAAAGGCAATTCTGTAAGTGTGATTGCAATCCCACATTTTCCAATACACTGTTGATGCAATTAAAGGATATATATTCTCATTTGGTGAAACATAATCAACAATCTCTACTCTGTTTATTATATCAGCACTTTGAATGCCATCATTTTCTCTGCTCAAAAATTCAAAAAAAGGTTCACATCCCTGGGCATTCACTGGATGACTATATTCATATAGTATGGTTATTTCCCCAACTTTCAATTTAAAATTTTGAATTATCATAATATCACCTATAATTTTTGAATAATCTTGTCAGCAATATGGCAATAACGTTTCACCGGATTTATGCTTCCAGTTTCCAGTTTGAATTTTGATGGACAATATCTGCAAATTTGGATTTTTTCACAATTGAAACACGGATGATCTGTGGGCATTAGTGTTTCAGAAAAAGAATAAAGTTTACTCCAGCCATCCTTAATACTACCCTGATTTAAATCAAACCAAGGATCTCGAGCAATAACACACATTGACATTTTTGCTTCTGCACTAATGAATACATTTGTTTTTCCAGCATCGCAAATGTATAGTTTTTGCGCCTTTGTTTTATTTACGCTGACGCCAATCTTCGATACAATCAAATTTCGGCGGTCATCATCTTCCAAAATAGCAGAGCACATAATATCTTCTTCTAAAAGATGATCATTTAATATGTTTGTATTTCCTTCAAGTGTTGGAATGATATAACTATCCCACCTAAACTGAACATTATATTTTTGTGATATTTTTTTCATTTCACTTAGGAAAGGATATGTATGCTTAATTAGCATAGTTTTTAACCTAAAAGAAATGTTGTTTTCACTTAGTGATGTCAAAGCATCTGAAACTTTGTTGTACGAATCAGCCACTTCGGTAAACGAATGGTAAGATGGTTGGTCTATTCCATATAAACTGATTTCAATTAAATAGGGTTTATATTCCTTGAACAATGCTATATGAGAGCTATTAATAAGTGAGCCATTTGTATACACGCTTATTATAAACCCTTTAAGTTTTGCATAAATATAAATGTCTACAAAATTCGGATGCAATAACGGTTCTCCGCCGGTAAAAAGAAGCATAATACATCCCAACTCTTTTAGTTCATCTATAATACGTTTCACTATATCAACGTCAAGAAAGCAACTCTTGCTGTCACCAAGATAGCAATGTTTACACTTGAAATTACATACATTCGTAAGCTCTATTGTAGCAGCCACCAGGCTCTTTTTTTGCAAAGCAACACTCAACAACTCGCCTTTAAACTGTGAAAAATCCTGAGTTTTCATGAAATCCTCTCTCCTACATTCTTTTGCTTACTATCCTTTTTGATTCAAAGTTTACAAGCAATTCAATCAAGTCATTTTGTACAACTTCTCTTGATTCGTTGAATTTTTGTGCCAATATATCAACAACATCGCTTACAGTTCTTTCCCCATCCAAACAATTCAGAATAAAATACGAGGTTTGATTCAATTTACATAAATAAGGAGTATTAACTTCATCTGTATGACTTGGAAATATCAAAAAGTAATCCTCCATTGGTGTCACAACGATTCCTTCTTTTTTGTAATATATCGTATTTAATATTGACATATAGTCCTCCAATTTTGTCTTTTTAAATCATGCCCCACATCATATGTTTCAATAGATGTGGGGCTTTTAAAGATGCCCTGATAAAAAATATGATTAACATAGATTTACGGTTTTGACATTATTTGCTCATCAGTAACAGATTTATGATTAGCAAGATCCCCCGCTTGAACCGCCGCAATTCCAACAACCTAAAGCAACTACCTCATCAGGAATCAGTTCAATATATTCAAATGTAGGCTTTACATAGATATCCATAAGAATTTAACACCTCCTTTCTTCCATACTCCGTAAATCTATGACTAATCCGTTAATAAACCTTTCTTTTGTCTAATATCCAAAAAGCTATTGTGTATTTGCGGATCATATTTTAGATATGATAGTTTATCTTCTCCGGCAACATAGCATATTTTATCAGAATTAGACACAGTAGGATATTCTTTGCTGTAACCTAATGATAAAATATTATACCCTTGCACTGGTATAGAAGCATATTTGCTCCACATATAATGGTAGTAGTTGTAATTCTCCGAAACAAGCCTATACTCTGCTTGATACAATACATCCATCTCTGCATCGTTTGGATCGAGCATACTATTGGCACAAATATAATCTTGATGATGTGATAAAACATTGTTTAACAAGGAAATTAATCCTTTTGTCTTTTCAATGCTGAAGTGGGATTGATAGTATTGGTGAATGGTTATGCACGATGGCTTCATATCCAAAACATAATTTATTTCTTTTTGAAATGATTGTAAATCTCTTATATCTCCCTTATCTAAAAAAGCAATAAGATCATAGTTAAAATAAATATTATTATTCCTTAAATATGTAGAAAGATTGCTTAACTCTTGATGCGAAACATACTGTCGATTATACTTTGTACACATAGATTTTTCAAGCGACTGTATTCCAATAGAAATAAAACTGAATTTGTATTTTTTTAGAAGATCGACATGTTCAATTGTTAATGTGTGCGGCGAGGCTTCAAGGCACTTATTTGGAATCATTTCGAAATTAGGTATTAACTTGAAAACGCTTTCCAAAACTTGAGCTTCGGCAATTGTCGGCGTCCCCCCGCCGAAGTATACTTGGTCAAACTGGACTTTGTTAAAAATCTCGTTATATTCTGCAATTTGAAAAGGAAGTGTCTCCTCATAAAACTTTTTGTATTCACTTAAACTAAAGTTTGCTTTAGAACCGCAAGTACAATATTTGCATTTTTGCTGACAGAAAGGAGTGTGAATATATAGCACTTTTTTGTTTTCCCTTGAACTATTTAAAAAAGAATTAATAAATAATTCTTTTTTCTGGTGAGGGCTCAAAAACATGTCCAAATGGTTCAAATTTGTTTTTGTATTTTTAAGCAAATCGAAATCTTTTACTAACATTTGTCCTCCTAATTATAAGTACCACTTGGCTTGTTCATGATACATATTTGCATACTTGCCATTTTGATTCATTAATTCATCATGCGTACCAGATTCAACAATTTCTCCTTTATCTAAAACGATTATTCTATCCGCTAATTTTGTTGCTCCCATCCTATGAGTAACAACTATAGCTGTACGGTTAGATGATTCTTTCATAAATTGATTGAAAATTGCAGCTTCTTGAAGCGGATCAATTGACGAAGTAGGTTCATCAAATAGAATCAGTATTGCATTCTGTGGCATATAGCCTCTCCCTATAGCCAATCTTTGCCATTGCCCACCTGACAATTCTAGTCCACCATACTCACGCCCTATTTGGGTATTCAAATCATTTTTATATAAAAGGTTCAATGTTTTGGCTTTGCTCATAGCCGAATAAATATAGTCGTCATTCATAATATTAGCAACACTTCCAAAACCTACGTTGCTTCGTATATCAATTTGATATTTAATATAATCCTGAAAAACGCCGGAAATTGTGTCACGATAAGATAGCGAATAATCGTTCAAAGAATAGTTGTTATAATTCACCTGTCCATAAGTGGGCAAATATAGACCTGTTATTATTCTACACAGAGTTGTTTTTCCCGATCCATTTTCACCAACAATTGCAATGTGCTCATTATTTTTTATACTTAACGAAATGTTTTTCAAGGCATAGTTGTCTGCATTTGGATACTTAAAACAAACATTTTTCAATTGTATGCCATTTACCATATCAAGTGAATAGGATCCCGATTTCTCAGTCGGAATGTTTAAGTAATCCAAATAATCAAAAAAGAATAAATACGATTCACTAAATTGCTGAAAATTTGAAACTAACTGAAGATAACTTGATTGCAAGTTCTGAAATGCATTAATAACCGCACCAAATGAACCTACGGTTATTTTTTTAAATAACAAAAGAATTGCTGAAAAGATAATTCCCAAACAACTGCCAATGATTTTAACAACATCAGGAATGATCTGCTTTTTCAGATGCTCAAAATGAAATGTTGCTTCTTCTTCGTTTACTTTTTGCGTACAACATAGCCACTTGTTCATAAAAAAATCATGTGCGTCCAACACTCTTATGTCTTTTATGTATGTGGGGGACAAAAACAGTGTCCAAAAATAATTTTTAGCTCTTCTATCAGAGGCTTGTTTTTGGTGCAATTGAAACCTTTTCAATCCCTTAGATAAATGAAATAAGGAAACCGGTATTACCGAGATAATTGCAACACAAACTAAAATTGGACTCATACTCCATAATGAAATTGCCATTATGATTAATGAGATAATCATAGCAGGAGTTTGATACAAATAATCAACCATTTTAGTTGCAGCATTATTACCTATCGCAGAATTTGCCCGTTCAAAGGCATCATAATTCTCTTTTTTTTCAAAATTAATTAATGGGATAGAAGCTGCATGCTCATACAACTTGCTTCTCATATTTAGGATTACTCTTTCGTTGTACCCAAACAACCTTGTTGATACTCTCCCAAGTAAACGAAATATTATTTCCATTACTTGAAATATACCAAACACCAATATTGCATTAAGCACGGCAACGATTGATTTATCAACAAGCGCCAAAGATATAGAATCAAATAAATTCTTCCAAACCAAAGTCATGAAGCCACTCACAATTGCCGAGCCTAAATATGAAACAATCTCACATATTGATAAAAATGGGCAACTTTTAAAAACCAATTTATAGCAGGCAAAAATAGCTTTTACACTATGTTTACTTTTCATTGTTTTTCTCGTCCCCCCTTTTATACCATGCAGATTGTGCCATAAACATATCATAATAATAACTATTATTGTTCATAAGTTCCGCATGAGATCCCGATTCCACTATTATTCCGTCTTTTATCACTAAAATTCTATCTGCCATTTTTGCAGTTGCCAATCTATGTGAAACAATAATAATTGATCGATCCTTAAAAAGCGGAAGTAATTCCTCGTATAATTTCGACTCTGCTTTAGGATCCATTGATGCTGTAGGTTCGTCTAATATTACAAATTTTGAGGATGACATTATTACGCGAGCCAAAGCAAGACGTTGAAGCTGCCCCCCAGACAAATTAATTCCATTCGGGTACATTTCGCCTATTTTTGTATCATATGATTCAGGGAATTCATCAACGAAACTCAACAAACCAAATTTGTGTACTAATTCATTAAAATCAATATTGTTTTCGTTTTTTGTATCAGATAATAATATATTTTCTTTAATGCTAAGCTGATATATTTTGCTATCTTGAAACAATGCCGTAAACAAGTTCTTTCGCACACCATCATTTAACTCATTAACTGATGTTTCTCCAACATAAATACCGCCAGTATAATTAGTGTAAAGACCTAACATTAACTTTATTATTGTTGATTTACCGCATCCATTTTCTCCAACAATTGCAATACTTTCACCTGACGCTATTGAAAATGATATACCTTTTAGGACTTCGTTGTCAGTTCCTGGATAGGAAAACCGCACATTGTTAAATTTGATAACTAAATTTTGTGGGGAATCACCAGAGCGCCCTTCATTTTTTGTAGGGAGCCCCATTAACAAATCATAGTCTTCCCATACATACTTTTTTTGCTTAATCGACACAATAACATTTGGCAAATGAAACGATGCCATTAACCCGAGCGCAGGCAATGAAGATGAAAGAGAAACTACTTCTGAAACAGACACTTTACTCTTTACACCTAAAGCAAGAAGCATAATGACACCCAAAATAGTCAACCCTACATTTAATATTTGTGACAAAGCACCTCCAATAAAGCCTTTTCTTCTAACAACATTGCGTTCGTGAAGCATTTCCATCGTATTGGTACGAAAAAGCTTTAACAAATGCTCTTTTAAGTCAAAAAAACGAGTTTCTTTAGCAGCAATTCGATCTGCAAACAAATTAGCAATATAATTTGTTTTTCTTTCTGCTACAGACTGTGTCAATTGAATGCTTCGTATTCTTTTTATTTCAATGAGATTAAAGAACAGAGAAAAACAAAACAATACGGCAACCAATAGTAAGAACAACGGAGACGCATTGAAGAACAGAATGGCCATACCAAGCGAAGAAATTAATTGTCTGGGAAGACCTACTATACTGTAGAAAGTATCTGCAACTATAGAAGCGGGACTAGAGAATCTATTAATTACATCATGCGTCTTTGGGTCTTCAAAACACCAATATTCAATATTATTAAGATGCTTTAAAATATCAAATTCAAAATTTTCAGATATTTTTTTTTGTAAAAGCATCTTTGAAGTATCTTGAATATAGTTTTGAAATAGCATTACTAAAAAAAACAAAATATATAGTGCTAAAATCAAAGCAAATCGCACAGTAAATCTATAACTCATCCCCAAGTCGATAATATTTTTCAAAAGTATGGTTTGTGTGGGCATAATCGCTCCTAACAAGATTGTTGTTATAAGCACGAAAGTTGCTTCTTTTTTCGAATACTTAAAAACAATTGTAATTGATTTCAAATAAAACTTCATACAAACTCCTCAAGGCAATAGTAAATAATTATTTCGTTTTATATATAACATATTCATAATAATCGCTCACATTATGATTAAACTCACGATAAATCTTCTTAAATTCAACTTTGCAAAAATAAACAAGAGAATCAATATAATTAACAATACTGGTGTTTGGTGCATACAAAAAAATATAAACGGGACGTTTACATCTTTTTATTGAAGCATTTATTTTGTTCAATATATGAATATATACTTTTAAATGAAATGGATTAAAAAAGAAAAACTTGTTCATTTTGTCGGTTATTGTTGCGTGTTGAGCATCAATACCATATATAGCGTATTTAAAATCTAAACCAAATTTATTCATAAAGCATTGCATGTTTTTTTCAAGGATTTGACTTCTTGATTTATCTACTTCATATCCAACAATATCATTACACATATAATTCGCAGCCATGACCAATGTTCTCCCTTTTCCGGCACCAAAGTCAACAAAACAGTCGCCTTCTTTAAAAGGATATTGAGTAAATAGATATTCCAAAAACGAATAGTCACTCGGTTGATACTCAACGTAGATGGATCTCTCCACAAATTTGTCATTATCATCCGGTGCAGTATAAATGTTTAGATATCTGTCGTATAAATCATCAATTGTTTGCATTATAAATCTCCTGTTTTAAAAAATATGCCAAATATGTATGACAAGCATAGGTGCTTAATAAGTTTTCATTTCTAAGCTTCCGCATCGTGAAGAAAGACAAAAATTTGCTCCCTGAAATTATCTGTTTCGCATGAGAGAAAACCCACAATCATTTTGGCATAAAAGAGACAAAGAACTGTTAAAAGCATAATAATCTTCTCAATGAAAAGCAATACAAATAAGCAGCACAAAACTCCCCTAAAAAAGGAGCCTTGTGCTGCTTTCTTCAAAATCAACATATGACCGATTCATATGACAGAAAGCTGTATAGTCTTGCCCAGAATCAGTCGACTATTGAGAAAGAGTTGCTCCCTTTTTCAATATGTCTGTGGTTTTAGGTAGTCGCTATGCATTTGCTTTATGCGGTTGAAAATAGTATATCACAAAAAAATGATTTAGTCAATAATTGTCATTTTCCTTGCACATACTATCTATAAGAATAATGCTTGTTTACCGAATTCTTTTCGCAGAGTTATTTCCTCTGTTACAAAGAGTATACACTAAATTTTCGTAGTTGTCAACACAAAAATCACAAATTTATAGTCGATTTATACAAATTTACAATTCTCTACGCATTTTTGAAACGTATTTGCATGGAAAACAGCTTGAAAAATACATTTTAAGCCGTCAGATTGTCCGTCAAAAAATCCATATTTATTTGTTAGAATATAAAAACAACGAAAGGAGAAGCCGAGTATGCCGAGCACACTATGAAAAAATCACTGTAAAAAGGTGTACTTTTTTACAGTGATTTTTATTTTTCGCTATTCAGTGTGGCCCGGCATTCCAGTAGTCGATGGTAAAAGGTTGACTCGCACATACCACACATTTCGGCTGCTTCATAGGACTTTATAATCCCGTTTTCCCATTTCTGCACAATCTCCGGAAAGTTGGGCGGAGCTTTGATTACAGGTCTGCCGAACTTCATGCCGTTTGCTTTTGCGGCGGCAATTCCTTGTGCCTGCCTTTTTCGGATATTCTCGCGTTCGTTTTGTGCGACGAAGGATAGGACTTGCAAAACAATATCCGCAAGGAATGTACCCATCAAGTCTTTACCTCGCCTTGTATCCAAAAGCGGCATATCAATCACCGAAACATCAATCTCCTTTTCTCGTGTTAGGAATCGCCATTGGCTTTGAATTTCCTCGTAATTTCTCCCGAGCCGATCTATACTTAGAATATAAAGCACATCGCCTTTTTTTAGTTTCCGAAGCATCTTTTGATACATTGGTCTGTTGAAATCCTTTCCGGACTGCTTATCCTTATATATATTTTCTTCGGGAATGCCGATGTTACGCATCTCTACCATCTGCCGTTCTTCATTCTGATCGAGTGAGGATACCCGTACATAGCCGTATTCTTTCATATTTCCACATCACCTCGCATTCATATTATTTTACCAAAACAATGTGTTCTGTTCTTTGTTTTGTTCGCGCATATTTGTATACTTGTATTTTGTACAAAGTCAATCAAAAAAATAAAGCCGACAGTCTCCGGGGAAAGAAACTGTCGGCTTTTCAAATTCAGTCGTTAATACGCCGGCACACCGTAACCGAGTATCTGATACTCACCGATAGGTCTGCAAGAAGTCTGACATTGATCGTCCCAATTACCTTCAATGGTATAGACATAACCGTTTTCTACTTTCCAAACGATGGCGGTATGATCCGCCTGCCCGTCAAGTCCGTTTTTCGCCCAATCATGGAAGATAATCATTCCGGGTGACGGTTCTGCCGAACCGTCAAGCCACTGCCCGCGCTCCTTAAACCAATTTACGCCGGTGGAAGTCCCTGCGTATTTCGGAATAACACCCGCGTCAATATAGCCGCATTCATTAGCACACCATGAGACAAAGCAACAGCACCACTCAACACGAGAACTGAAACCGTACCATCTCCAATAAGGCTCGCCGCCTTTGTTACCGAGCTGAGAAAGTGCAACCGAAACAATATCCTCGCCGCCGGCATAATAACCGTACAGAACTCCGTTCCACATCTTTTTATTTTTATCCGATAGAAGCTCTCTGAGCTGTTCCTTTTGCTCATCGGTAAAACCGTACTGCTGCGCCATTTCATCCGGCGTTTTATGCGTTACCCGAATATACAGATAAGTTCTTGTGACGCTTTCTGTTGTCTCAACAATATTACCGTTGCCGTCATCGCTTTCGGTTACGACATTTTCGGTTTTTGACGCCGTATTAAAGGATATTTCATTCATTGCCCAAAAGACTTCCTTTAATATCTGCCGTTTGCTCTCGTCGATAGACGCAACCTCCTGCGGATTGTTCGGGTCGCCTGCGGTTTTAACGGCGTAAACCGAAAGGACCTCCGGCCATACGGCACGGGTGCCTGACATTTCAAGAACATCGTACGCGACCGTGCCTTTTGTCTCGTTTATTTTTGCCTGATACTCGGCGTTCATATCCGAAATAACGGTCTGCATATTAAGTCCGTTGCCCGTATCGTCACCGCTGAAAAAAATACCGAAGCAAGAACCGGCAATCAGAGCGATAAGACATATCACCACTATAATAACAACTGCAACCCATCCGCCTGCGGCTATAGCTGCAACAAGAGCCTTTATTCCTGCAATCGCTGCTTTTACAGCGGCGGCTATGGCTTTTGCCGTAACAACTGCCGCCTTGTACGCCGCTTGCGCTGTCTGACGAGCCGCCTGTGCCGCCATCTTTGCGGCTTTCGCAGAGGCTTCCGCTGTTTTCTTTGCGGCTTTGGCAGTTTTCTCTGCGGTTTTTACCGCTGTTTTCGCCGTCTGTTGTGCCGTTTTTACGGTACGCTGACCTGTCTTAATACTCTTTTGCAGGGTTTTGGTTGTTGCTTTTCCCGTAGATTTTGCGGTTTGCTTTATACTGTCCGTTTCTTTTCGGGTTCGGCGAATTTCCTTATACAACCGCTTACCGCTGTCATAAATTTTCTTTGCGGTTTTCCGAGTTGCCTTTCCTGTATCTTCGGCAGCCCTCTCCGCCATATACTTGATTTTGTCTTCGGCGTATTCGTCGGGTGTAATTTGCCCGTCATCGGAAAGATTTTGTACTTGGTCTTTGGTTCGGACCGCCGTGTTTTTTGTTACCCTTGCAAGTCCTGCCGCGCGGTCAAGTGTTTTTATATCCCGTTTGCTTTCCCTTGTTTTGATATCTTTCATTGGGACACCTCGCTTATCTTACATTGTCTTTGATAGGCGTAGGTGTATCCTTTTCGGCTGTCTTACCGTTTAAGAAATCCAGATCGGCTTTCACCGAATCCTTAATACGGTTGTATCTTAACTTATCGGCAAGATTAAGCGATTTGTGTTCCAAAGCCGAGAATCCGTTGCTCATTTTAGCAAAGAGATTTTGAAGTCTCGCAAGCACACCCTTGTCATGCTTTGCAAGCTCATTTTCCTTTGCTTCTTTACCGAAAAAGAATCTGCCTGCATTGATAAGATGCTTTTTTGCGCCGCTGAGTTCCATTCGTGCGTTCTGCACATTCTGAACATTTCCGTTCATGGAGACGGCGAAGCTGTGAAAGACCTTGCCGAGCTTATCGAGCGTTTCGGGGATTTTCATTGC
>JABLTO010164108.1_pt1 | contig 14634 bp, 12 predicted proteins | sample 7160091 | NCBI WGS metagenome assembly JABLTO01 (sample SAMN14651225, study PRJNA627086) | human gut metagenome | isolation source: feces | host: Homo sapiens
CAGAGTGCAGATAGCAGTATTTTGCCTTGCCTTTTCCGGCTCCTATAATTGCATATTTCATATATTTTCTCCTGATAATGCGCAGCTCCCCGCCATAAAACGGGGAGCTGCTGAAAATTATTATTTTGTAACTGTTCAGAGTTTCCGACTCTGCCAGAAATTATTATTTTATAACTATTCAGATGGTAGCATCCCGCGAGGCGTTTTGGCATTTTTTTGCCAAAATCCCGAGACATACAAGGCAAAATGCCATCACCGAAGGTGATCTGAAATGCATTTTGACTCATATAACTGTGAGGGTACTGAACAGTTATATATTCTTTTGACAGATATCTTCCAGGCAACATCGCTCACAATGCGGACTGGTTCTTGCTGTACAGACTTCTCTTCCATGATATACCAGACGGTGGCAGAAATCACTTCCTTCTTCAGGCGGAATAATTTTCCACAATGCCATCTCAACTTTACGTGGATCTTTCACATTATCCACAAGACCAATACGGTTACTGAGACGAATACAATGAGTATCTGTGACAATTGCAGGTTTTCCAAATACATCTCCCATGATCAGATTTGCACTTTTGCGTCCAACGCCTGGAAGTTTCAGAAGTTCTTCAAATGTTGTTGGAATATTATCATGATACTGTTCATGAAGAATTCTCATACAGGCACTGATATCCCTTGCCTTGCTTTTTCCAAGTCCGCATGGCCGTACGATCGCTTCAATTTCCTCTGGTTCTGCTTTTGCCAGTGATGCAACATCCGGATATTTTGCATATAGATCTTCTACTACAACATTCACTCTTGCATCTGTACACTGTGCCGCCAGCCGCACGCTGACAAGCAGTTTCCACGCCTGATCATAATCCAGCGTACAGTCTGCATCCGGATATTCTTTTTTCAATCTGTCTATAACTTCCAGCGCCAGCTGTTTTTTTGTCATTGGTATATTACCTCCGATTGAGATAATTATTTTGTACCGAAAATACGGTCACCTGCATCTCCAAGTCCAGGACATATATACGCATTTTCGTTCAGTTCACGGTCAAGATGTCCGATGTAAATCTGTACATCCGGATGAGCCTTCCGGAGTTTTTCCAGACCTTCCGGAGCAGCAATGATAAACATACATTTGATGTTTTTGCCGCCGTGTTTCTTGATAAAATCAACAGCTGCAATTGCGGATCCGCCTGTTGCAAGCATCGGATCAGTCAGTACGATCAGTCTCTGGTCGATCGGATCAGGCAATTTACAATAATATTCGTGAGGTTCATGTGTTACAGGATCTCTGTAAAGACCGATATGTCCGATTTTTGCAGATGGTACAAGTGTGGTGATTCCGTTCACCATACCAAGACCAGCACGGAGAACCGGAACAACTGCCAGTTTTTTTCCTGAAATCATTGGTGTCATACATGTTTCAATCGGCGTCTCAACTTCTACATCTTCTGTCGGAAGATCTCTCAATGCCTCAAATCCCATAAGTACAGCAATCTCTTCGATCAGTTTACGGAATTCGTTTGTTCCTGTATCTTTGTTTCTGAGCATTGAAATTTTGTGCTGGATCAGCGGGTGATCCATAATAAATACGTTTTCCATGTAACCCTCCATATAACTTATCTTAGCTGTTTTTTTTGCTGTTTTTATTTTTCTTTTACTTCCATCATTATATCCTATTTCTCTTTTATTGACAACAGGTCTGGAAATGTTACACTGATACCAAGGGTTAAAAGGTCTGAATCCACATGAGCTTGCTCATAAGTGGATAAAAGACCTTGGAACCCGCCCCTACATGAGCATAAAAGTGGGATGGCAATCCCGCGATATGCGAATGGAGGGCAGGATTGTGAGAGTGCACAGCACGGAACAATCCGTAGGTATCATGATTCAGTATCAGAGAAAGGAGGCATTCCATGAAAGACCAGAAGCTACGTTTCCGTCCTGCCGTAATGCAGCTGATCCGGGCAGGAAATCTCGCAGAAATAAAAGAACTCTGTCGTACTTTCACACTTACGCCACAGCTTCTGGATGCTTTTATCACAGAAGCCTCCCATACAGGACAGCTGGAAATCCTTGTCTGGTTCCTGCGGCAAAAACATAACGTTCCGATATCTCCAAAGCACAGTTCTTCCGGCTCATTGTATAAAGATATCTGGGATCTGTCCCGGGAACGGCTTTCCGTAAAATATCCTCATCTGCGAAATCTCCTGTGGCATTTTTCTTTTCAGGAATCTTCACAGACTGAGACAGCAGGAACGGATGGTTCTGTCATTTATTTTTGCCCGGATTTTATCATTCATACATACCAAAACACACCGGAGAAACTGGAATATTTTCTGCTGCACACACTCTGTCACTGTCTTTTTCTGCACCTTGTCATGGAACAGCCATCTGAACGATTACTGTGGAAAACCGCCTGCGACACTGCAGTTGAACAGTTTTTTCAGCATAAATATCCACCTGCTTCACCAGATGAATTCTACAGAAAATATACAGAAACTTCGGGACAGGAAGAAACCAGTTTCTCCACTTTCTGGGATGATCACCAGTTCTGGAACCCCGTTCCCACTGATGACCTTCTCGCTGAAATTTCTCTGACCCTGCATTCACTTTCTGCCTCCTCCGGATCAGGAAGTTATGGAAAAAACAGCCGTGGAACCTCCTCCGGCGAACAGGAAGACGAACTTTCTATCTCTGATCCGGGAACTCACGATTTTACGCATTTTCTGAAGGCTTTTGCACATCCTGGAGAAGAACTTCAGACCGACACTGCCAGCTTTGATTACATTCCGTACCTTTATGGCCTTGAACACTATGGCAACATACCCATGATCGAGTATCTGGAATATAAAGAAGTCAATCGGCTTGAGGAACTTGTTATCGCTATTGATACTTCCGGTTCATGCTCTGTAGAAACAGTCCGCAGGTTTATGGAAGAAACCTACAGCATTCTCAGCAACCATGAAAACTTTTTCCGCAAAATGAATGTTTATATCATCCAGTGCGACAGTTTTATACAGGAAGTAACACATATAACCTGTGAAACCGACTGGAAAAATTATATGAAAAATATCAGTATCCACGGAAGAGGTGGTACTGATTTTCGACCTGTTTTCCAGTATATTGAAAAACTACGTACTGACAGAAAACTCAAAAAACTGAAGGGGCTTCTTTATTTTACTGACGGTGATGGCATTTACCCGGAAAATCCTACAGACTATCGAACCGCCTTTGTATTTTATAACGAAAAAAATTTACACCAGAAAATTCCTGACTGGGCGATCAGGCTTACCCTGGATTCGAAAATGGAGAAAAACTCATGAATATAAAAGATGCAAAAACAGAAATCATGCGAACAGTCCAAATTTATAATCAAAAAGATCAGAACGATCATTACCTTCTTTCCTCTGTGCGCCAGCGTCCTGTTCTTCTTATCGGACCTCCGGGTATCGGAAAAACTGCCATTATGGAACAGATTGCCGAAGAATGCGGTATTGGTCTTGTTGCCTATACCATTACTCATCACACACGCCAGAGTGCAGTTGGTCTCCCGGTTATCAGCCACAAAAATTATCAGGGAAAAGAATATTCCGTCACAGAATATACTATGAGTGAAATTATTGCTTCTGTATATGAATCCATTGAAAAGAATGCATTCAAAGAAGGAATCCTTTTTATTGATGAGATTAACTGCGTTTCTGAAACACTGGTTCCAACCATGTTGCAGTTTCTTCAGAACAAAAAATTTGGCACTCATTCTGTTCCGGAAGGCTGGATTATTGTTGCTGCCGGAAATCCTCCTGAATATAACCCTTCAGCAAGAGAGTTTGATATCGTAACCCTCGACCGTATAAAAAGAATTGATGTAGAACCGGACCTGAATATCTGGAAAGAATATGCCTACAGCCATAATATACACCCTGCCATTTTGTCTTATCTGAGTCTGAAGCCACAGTATTTTTATCACCTGAAAAATCATTCCGGTCAACTTTATTTCGCAACTGCAAGGGGCTGGGAAGATCTTTCTTCAATCCTGTATGGCTACGAAAATTTACAGTTCCCTGTCACAAAAGATCTGGTCTTTCAGTATATTCAGGATCCAGAAATTGCGGAGGATCTTGCTACGTATTATGGATTGTATGCCCGTTATCAGCAGGATTATCATATTGCAGAGCTCTTATCAGGACAACTGGATCCGGAGGTTTACAGAAATTGTATCCAACTTTCCCACAATGCCTCTTCTGATGAACGTCTTACAGTCTGCGGACTGATACTCGATGGCTGGACTTCATACTTTTCCGAATATGACGCTGATAAACAGTTTAACAGACAGTTCTCAGAACTTACAGCGCAGGTTTCTTCTGCCCTTGACCGTGGAGAAACTCTGGAACAGTTTACCAATGCCCGGAAACATGCTCTTCAGATACAGCAGGAAAAGAGCCTTATTTCTCCGTCAGAGGAAAAGATCTCCGGGCAGCTGATACAGATTCTGAACAAATGCATATACAAAACCCGCCAGGCGCATCTGTGTACTCCTGATTCCATAAAAAAAATCCTGCTGGATCAACAGAATAAATATCTGCTGATCCAACAGGATCAGAAATCCAGAACTTCTCACGCTCTGGAACTCGGATTTGATTTTGTGGAAAATGCCTTCGGTAACGGACCGGAACTTCTTTTCCTCACGGCAGATCTTTCACGAAATACTGCTGCCGTAAAATTTATCAGTGACTGTGGCTGTGATGCTTATTTCCGCCACTGTGACAGACTACAGTTCCAGAACAGACGTCAGGAACTTCTTGACCAGATTCAGAAACTCCGGTAGATCATTGCATCCAACCACCGTCATATCTGCTCTGAACACTGCTTCTCACCAGACCATTTGCAGCAAGTATCCTGCGAAAGTCTGACATATACATAACAAAAGACATGATCATGCACACCGCACACGCTCCGATCAGTACATTTGCTGTGGAATACGGAAGTCTTGCCCCCGCCGTCAGGATCAGTACAACAATATAAGTAACTGCTGTATTCAGTTTACCGTGCCACTGTGCCTCAAGGTCAGTCTCTGTTTCCATGATGACCTTCCAGCCAGCTACCATAGTCATCAGTTCTTTCACAAAAAGCAGAAGAAGAACAAGCTCTGCAAGCGGATAATAAGGCATCAGGCAGGCGATCATTACCCCCTGCATTGCCTTATCCGCAAGAGGATCCAGTGCTCTTCCAACTTTACTTATCTGGTGAAATGTTCTTGCAATTTTTCCGTCAGCCAGATCAGTTGCCGCCGCTATAAGAATAATCATCACAAGAAGGCTTCTGTTTTCTCTGAAACCATATCTCTGACAGATTCCAAGAAATGCAATTGCCAGGCAAAGTCTGAGACTGCTGAGCAGATTCGGCACTGTAAATATTTCTTTTCGCGTGAGAATCTTTTCCAGTTTCGCCTGTCTTGCAGGAATGATCCTGTAAAACAGTTGATAGCACAGAATATTCAATATAAGAGCCGTCATAACATCAGCAACACTGTGCTGTTTCAGGAACATTGTAGACAATACGATCGATACTGTAAGAACAATCTGTGCAACTGTAAATGTCCTGTTTCTGCGGCATCTCTCATTCTGGAACAGTGCCACACAGCTTGCAGTTGCATTAAATACATGCATACTTGGAAAAATATTCGTAGGCGTATCTATTTTGTACAGAAAACGTATTGCACTGATAAATATACCATCACCGGTCAGGTCAGGTCTCATGTTCTGTCCATTAGGATAAATATAGGAAATCAGAAGGAATAACGTCATTCCAATTCCCAGAGTTCCCAGATACTGATAATATTCCTTTTTGCTCGGGCAGGACAACGCAAAATAAATAACTGTCCCGATCAGGAAAAAATACCACAGAACATAAGGAATAATAAAATACTGACAAAATGGAATCCGGTCATCTGCAAGAGAGTGAATGAGATGAATCTTTACATCACTTTTCTCCATAAGCATAAATGATACCATATAAAAAATCCCATACACCGGAATGATCCATAAATGTTTTGATTTCTTCAGATAATTCAAAATATCACCTTTCCATACTTTCCGGTCAAACCGGAAAAAAACGTTACTGGAACATCATTTTTCTGAACCTTATAATAACCCTATCATTTCAGATAATCAATCCACAAAATGCCGAAAATATCTCATTTTATAAATTTTTCACAATATCTTTTCACGAATGTGAACTAATAAAGTCTTAAGAAAAAATAAGAAACAGCTGAAAAAGGAAGCGTTGTTATGCTGCGCTTCCCCTTCTTTTCTTCTGATCGTTCTGGTATATATCCTGAAATTCTTTCAGTTTTGCTTTTGCTTCGGGACTCAGATCTGCCGGAACTTTGATCCGTACAACAGCATACTGATCTCCGTGCACAGATGAATCTTTCATTGAAACGATTCCTTTTCCTCTCAGACGGATTTTTCTGCCGGACTGTGTTCCCTCAGGTATTCTGACGATCACATCACCGTACAGTGTTGATACTCTGGCTTCTCCGCCAAATACTGCTGTCGTAAAAGGCACTTCAACCGTAGTATAAATATCCATGCCTTTTCGTTCAAATCCCTGTTTTTCTGCCACATTGACTTTCAGGAAAAGATCTCCCGCCGGTCCGCCGTTGAAACCCGGATTTCCTTTGCCTTTCAGACGGATACTCTTGCCGTTTTCGATACCTGCCGGTACATGCACTTTAAGTGTCTGAACTGCACCACTGCCTGACGGATCCGAAAGCCTTATCATACGTTCACAGCCAAATGCCGCCTCTTCAAGGCTGACACTTACTTCTGATCTCAGATCACTGCCTTTTGCACTGGCATTCCTGCCTCCGAAACTGCTTCCATACTGACTGTGGAATCCGCTGTCTCCGCCAAATCCGCTGCTTTTCTGACCATGGAACATATTTCCAAACAGATCTCCAAAAATATCTCCCATATCATCCATATTACCACCTTCAAAGTGATATTCATGGAAACCTCCGCTGCCGCCCTGATTATAGTTAAAACCTCCATTGAAACCACTAAATCCGCCCTGGCTGCCTGCACCATGTGCGCCAGCTCCGCCAAATCCTTCTTCAAATGCTGCAAATCCGTACTGGTCATATAATTTTTTCTTTTCTGTATCGCTTAATACGTTATATGCTTCTGTAACTTCCTTGAATTTCTGTTCTGCCTGTTTGTCTCCCGGATTCATATCCGGATGATATTTTTTGGCAAGTTTTCTGTATGCGCATTTGATTTCTTTTGCGTCGGCGTTTCTTCCGACTCCAAGAACCTCATAATAATCTCTCTTAGCCATAATGCCACCTCCGCTTTACTATGAAAAAAGAGATGCAGTATCAAATCCGCATCCCTTCCACCTTTCTTGTTCTATTTGTAATATAACACCTGTTAATCATCTTGTCAACACCAGAAACAAAATATATAAATAAATCACACTTTTTTCTTAAAAATAATCAGATATGTACGGTGTCTGCTGCTCAATCGCATCTTCCAGCATATCAATTGTCCACTCTGCCGCCTGAATCCGACCGATTCTTGCCAGATATTCCGGTCGTTTATATCCCATAAGCATAGTAGTCATTGTCTGAATACTGATCTTGTCTTCACAGGGTTCCATGATACGCATGACCTGTCCCTGGCCCTCTCTTGAAATAGTCAGATGAAAGCTTCCCTGATTACATTCCATAACCGGATCGATCAGGGTAAATTTCCACTCTCTGTCCAGAACACTGGGTTTAAAAGGATATTTCTCCACGAATGAAATAAAGTCAACAATTCTTCCCATAAAATACGGGGAAATCACTTCTTTAATGCTGGCATCCTCCAGAAGAAAAGCAAGCGGCTCATCTGTATATGTATCTCCTTCTACCTGATTGATCATGGAAAAATGTGCAGAAACAAAATTCCAGAGACCTGTACGTGCATCTTCATTATTAAAGATCATGTCTTTGATATGAAAAACTTCATTTGCGATCCAGTAAATCACATATCCATCCGGCTCATTTTTTCATTATAATAAACCGCCGCCATGATATCATCAGAATCCCACAACCAGTATTCATTCCATGCAAGATCATCCCTCAGAATAGCACCATGCGTACGCATTGCGTAGCGTTCATAAGTCTCTTTCAGCTCATCACTTTCTGTCTTCACACGCCGCACGTCTCCCGGAACCTGATGATTTCTCGGAAGCTGATAGTCTTTAATTTCATAGGATATTTTATCAGATATGATTTCCCATCCTTTTCTTCTGTAATACGGAATAGAATATGGATAAAGATAGCAGATATCCTGGCCTCTTGCTTTCATGTTTTTCAGTGCCTTCTCAAGAAGCTTGTGCATCAGGCCCATATTGGAATATTCCGGATAAGTACCCACTCCGGTGAGTCCACCCATCGAGTATGTCCTGTTAAAGATCCGCACCTTCATAGGATAGACAGCTACCTGTGAAACCAGGGTATCATTATCAAACCACCCGATAACATCTGCTTTTTCCATTGTTGGAAATTTTGCCCGGATAATTTCTCTCTCCTGCCAGCCTATAGAACTGAGTTCCTGCTCAGTTACCTGAAATACATAACGAAGCAGCGCATTGTACTGTTCCATATATTCACTGCCTACGGGTTTCATTTTAAGATTCTTTTTATTATTCATGATAAAATTCCTTTTTGACGGTGCAAATCCCACCCCTCTGAGGAAGGGTGGGACTGTTGTTTCAGATTTCCGGCTCGATGAGTCCGTATGTGTTTCCTTTACGCTTGTAAACTACATTAACCTGATCGGTTTCTGCATTGCAGAATACAAAGAAGCTATGTCCGAGTAATTCCATCTGTACACATGCATCTTCCGGATACATTGGTTTGATATCAAATTTCTTCGTACGGATGATCTTTACTTCCTCATCATCTTCGTAATCTTTTTCGATATACGCTTTCTGGAAGTTGGCCGCAGCCTGTTTTTTGTCTACGATTTTATTTTTGTATTTCCGAAGCTGACGTTCGATAACTTCTTCTACAAGATCGATAGATACATACATATCGTTGCTTACCTGTTCAGATCGGATAATATTTCCCTTCATCGGGATTGTAACTTCGATTTTCTGTCTTTCTTTTTCAACACTTAAAGTTACTACAACTTCGGTGTCAGGAGTGAAATACCTTTCCAGTTTACCAAGTTTGTCCTCCACTGCTGTTCTAAGTCCCTCAGAAACTGTGATGTTTTTTCCGCTGATTATAAATTTCATACATCCATCCCCTTTGCTGTTTATTTGGGTATTCCGAAACAACTTTCTCTGATTATTAGTGAGTTCGTTGTTCATGAACCCATTATAACACACATTGCTGAAAATTAACACAACTTTACAGAATTTTTATATAATTTTCTGCTTATTTGTTATTGTGTTCTCTGTTCACAGAAATCCTTCTGTTTTCATTCCACACCTGTAATACACATCTGCAGACTTCTTTTTTCTTCCATTCCATCTTCCTGTGGGCTTAAGAGAAGTTCTTTTCCCTTTTCCTGATCAAGACAATAGAAACCGATACCACTGTTCTCCGGCGCATCGCTGGTAATCTCAAGCTGATAGATTTTTCCAGGTCCAACTTCCACTGAATGTCTCAGATATGAATACAGTCCTGTATTTTCTGTGAGGTTATAGGTATCGCCTTCACTTTCATAAATAACCTCACCGGATTCTTTTTCCCGGATGGTGACTTTCATATTATAAAGCCCTGCACCAGATTCCACATATGTGCGGATTTTTATATTGGACAGTTCTTTTCCGTCCGCCTTAAATTCCTGCACGATCGGACAGTCACCGTTCAGCATGACTATATTATCCATCTCCATGTTCTGGCGGCTGTTATCCATAAACACAACTTTCCCCTGAAAAACGCCAGCTGCACAGACAGACATCGGAACTACAAAAGCTGCAACTCCAATAACAAAAGCTGTTCTTATCTGCCATACAAGGCCTTTTGAAATAACGCTGCCTTTGTTTTTGTGATATCTTGGATGCCCGAACACTACATAAAGAAGGAGCACGATCCACATTGCCGTACAGAGAAGTTCCTGATCATGAAACCTGTAAAGATCCCACATGCGCACTGCAAATGTCCTGTCTTTAAGAAGATATTTCAGGATTCCGCCGTTAAGAACTCTTTCGTCAACCATGCTCTGACTGCAGAAAATATACATTGCCACCATGAAAATATTCGTAATCATCAGGAGAAGATTTCCATTCTGGTTCATAAATATATTCAATACAAGGAACGGCGCCATAAGAAGAATCCACTGCGGATTCCATGTGGAAAATCCGAAGATTGCAAAGCTCACTGCCACACAGAAAAATATCGCCCATGATGCACGAGTTTCTTCTTCCTCAACCTTCTTCTGATATGCCCACACAAGCACAAATGCCGCTACTGCCGCAAGGAGATTGATGCCGCTGAAAAAGCCCAGTGCAAACGGTTTTTTCACATAATCAAGCGCACCAAATCCAAACACATTCCGTCTGAATGCTTCCGAACCAAGGTTTGGAAGGATTTCCACCATAAGGGGAACTGCCATGATCACCGCATAACGGAGCAGATTTCGGATCTTTTTTTCCCGGAGAAGGATCAGTACAAGGAAGTAAAGTACTGCATGATATTTGAATGTTGCCGCCATACCAAATGCAAGTGCAAACTGCCACATTTTTCCTTCAAGATAAAGGTACAACCCCAGAACCATAAAAAATACTGTAAAAATATCGTACTGGCTGAATATAAACTGGCTGAAAACTCCCATTGGAAATACAAGGAAAGCAAACTTACAGAGAAGAGATTTTTTCTCTCCAAAACCAAGTTTCATGCCGATCCTGTACATCAGCTGTGCCGTCGCAAAATACAGGATAACCGGAAGAAATTTGTACCACATCATATTCACAAAGCTGTTGGTAAGTATTGCCTCCGGTGCATGTCCTGTAAGATACAGCGGCAGGTTCCATATTGCATAGGCAATAAAAGTGCTCGGAAGATAATTCGCCCAGTATCCGCCGGACTGCCTGTAACTGGCTTCATAAAAATCCGCAAAATGTTTATACATCAGAAAAGAACGGTTTCCGGTAAGTTTCACATCAGAATGTACACAGGTAACAAACAGCGCTGCCAGAATCAGAAAACTTAAGATCCAGTCCAGCCTGCAAAGTTCATCTCCAGTCCAGAGTTTCATGGATTTCCACTGCGCTTTTCTTACCGAAAAAAAGCCGGATTTTTTGGTATCTGATCTTGAATTCATACTTCTCTCTCCTGTGCTTTCTTTTCACTGTCCGACTCTTCTTCATCGAAATTCAGACGTTCTTCTTCTACAACAAGCGGTCTGTCAAGCACACGCGTATTGATGCTCAGAACGTATTCTCCCAGGAAACCTATAAAGAAGAGCTGCAGAGCCCCGAGGAAAAACATTCCTATCACCATAGGTGCAACACCCGCCGAAAAACGGTTCCAATACATCAGTTTGAGAACAAGATATACAACCGCAGCCACCATACTTAACCCACCGATAATAAATCCGGCAAAAGTCGCCAGGCGCATAACCACCTTGGAATATGATGTAATGCCGATCATTGCATAATCATACAGACTGTAAAAATTATTCTTACTCTTGCCTGCGCGGCGCTTCGGCTGTGTATATTCAATTGCCTTATAATCGAATCCCAGTTCCGCAATGATTCCCCTGAGATACGGCATTGGATCATGAAGGTCACGTACAACGTCAACAAATTTCCTGTCATAAAGGCCAAATCCTGTAAACTGTTCAATATGATCAATATCTGTGATCTTGTTGATCAGTTTATAATAACAGGAACGGATCCAGTACATACCCTTACGCTCTTTGCTGGCACTTTTTATGCCAATAACAATCTTATGTCCGTCTTCCCATTCTTTTACAAATTTCGGTATCATTTCCACCGGATCCTGAAAATCAGCGCACATTCTTACTACACAGTCGCCATACGCCTGTTTCATACCATATACCGGTGATCTCGCCTGCCCGAAGTTTTTGGCATTAAAGATTGCCTTGATTTTTTTATTATTTGCACAAAGTCCCCGAAGCAGGGCTTTGGTATTATCTTTGGAATGATTATCTATAAAAAGTATTTCATAGTCATAATTACTGAGATCTCTTTCCATTACTTCAATAATGGCTTTGGAAAGAGAAACCACATTCGCTTCTTCATTATAGGTGGGAATCACCACCGATATTTTTTTCTTCATTCTGTATCTCCTGTAGCCTGACCTTTCAGCCAGTCAATGGTCTCCTTTATTCCTTCTTCAAATGTATATTCAGGAACAAATCCCGTGTCTCTGTTCAGTGATTCAATATCTGCACAGAGATTCATCACTGCCCCTTTCGGGTAAGGTCTTGCCCCGATTCCCGGTTCCGGTGCTCCGGTAAGTTCAGCCATTTTGAGGATATAATCTTTCAGTGGTCTTGCCTGTCCGCTTCCCACACAGTAGATCTCACCGTCTTTCCCCTTTTCACCGATCAGGTAATATGCACGTCCTGCATCTTTGCTGTAAAGATAATCCCATCTCTGCATAGCCGGTGTGAACTCTGTCTGCTCACCTGCCAGCATCTTGCGAAGTCCTGATGCTATCATAGTCGTTTCTTTTTCATGAATACCGTAAACACTGAAAATCCTTGGCCAGATACACTCCATTCCCAGTTCATGACAAAGCATAGAAGCAAGATGTCCGGAAGCAAGTTTGCTTGCCCCATAAGGTGTTGTGGGATTTACCGGACTGTCCGGAGAAATTTTATCCAGGTCAAGGGGACCATATTCTGCCTGGGAACCTGCTCCGATAAAACGTTTACAGCCAAGCTGCTGTGCTGCCTGTACAGCTTTCAGAGTATAGGAAATATTTCTGCTCTGAAGTTCTGCACTTCGGTTTCGGTTTTCTCCGGTGTTCCCCCATGCAATATGATAAAACGTATCACATTTCTCCGGAATCTGCTCCGGAAGCATCTGAAGTCCGTCAAGACTGCCGGCGATCAGATGAATTTTTTCACTTTTCGGAAGTCTGTCAAGTTTGCCGGAAGACATCCGCACAACAGCATACACTTCCACATCATGTCTGATACATTCTTCAATAAGAGCCGAACCTATCATGCTGGTGGCTCCTGTCACAACAATTCGTTTCATAAAATTCTCCTGTCACATCCGTTTTGGAAGCGGGATGTACATGTTCTCTTTCAGTTCTTCTTCCGGCAAAAACGGATACATGTCTTCCAGTGGTGCAGAAACCATTTTTCCGTCAGGAAGTTTCTTTGCGGAAGTCTTCGGTTCTGTTTTCTGAAGTTTCGTAACAAATACTTCGCATACACAGGCGCCTTCTTCTTTAAGTACATCACTGATGGTGCCTGCCAGTTCTACAGAACTGTGAACAGATCTGTACGGAAATCCGTAAGCCGGTGCAAGTTTACTAAGATCTGGGAAACTTAAATCCCCACTCTCAGCACCGACACCCACAAGAGGTGGCCTGAAATAATTCTGCTGTGTCTGACGTATGGAATGATATCCCTGATTATTTATCACGAACAGCTTAATCGGAAGTCTGTTCTGAATGATCGTCTGAAATTCCTGAATGTTCATCTGCAGGCTTCCCTCACCAGTCACACACACAACCGGTTTCCAGTTCGCTGCCACACAGATACCTGTTGCAGCCGGAAGACAGAATCCCATAGAAGCTGTGTTTGGGTTTGTGATAAATCTCTGGCCTTTTTTTACACGGAATGCCTGACTTCCTGCTACTCTCGATGTTCCCACGCTGACTGTCAGAAGGTCATTCTCCTTCATTGCCCTGGAAAGCTCCTCATAAAAAGCATAGATATTGGTGCAGCCTTCTTCTGCTGTTTCGTAATGTTTCTCTGTGACTACCGGATACTTTTCCTTCCAGAGAATGCACTGTTCTCTCCACTTTTCATTTCTGAAAAGCGGATGATTTTCGTCTGCACCTCTGCGTTTTGCGCCCTGTATCAGTTTATGTATCAGTTCTCCCGCATCTCCGCACACCGGAAGGCTTACATGAAGATTTGGTTTATGAAGTTCGTTTTCATCAATATCATTCAGAATTGTATAACTCTCTCTTGCCCAGTCCTGATACTGAAATCCTGTCTGCGCAAAACCCTGGCGGTTACCTATGGAAAGCAGCACATCACTGTTCTGGACTGCAAAATTTCCCGGGCGGTTTCCTGTTCCACCGCTTCTTCCTACAAAATACGGATTCTCGGATTCCAGTGCATCTACACTGCTCATTCCCGTCACTACAGGAACTCCCAGAATCTCAACAAGCCTGTGAAAATCATTGATCGCACCTGCAAGACGTACACCATTTCCCGGAGTCAGAACAGGTCGTTCAGAAGTTTCTATTTTATTCAGTATCTGTTCTATGATACCGTCCGGAATCTCTGCCGGTTTTTCTTCCGGATTTTCGGAAGGATCATAACCGTTCAGCTCATCTGTTTCAATGACTGCGCCCTGCACATCAAGCGGAATATCAAGCCACACCGGGCCAGGTCTTCCGTTTACAGCCATATAAAGAGCCTTTTC
>JABLTO010157658.1_pt1 | contig 14630 bp, 14 predicted proteins | sample 7160091 | NCBI WGS metagenome assembly JABLTO01 (sample SAMN14651225, study PRJNA627086) | human gut metagenome | isolation source: feces | host: Homo sapiens
ACTTTGTGGGTGACGGTCTGCGCGACGCCTTTGACCCCAAGATGAAACGCTGATTGGAAGGAGAAACACACGATGGCTAAAAAACAGGACGGATACCTTTCCGCCAAAGAGTCGCGGCGTATCTCCAAAGAAAACCGCCGCATTACCGATCAATACGAGAAAAAACGCAAGCGCCGCAACGTGCCGGAGAGCGAGTACACGGTCCAGATGCACGATGAGAAAAACGCGGTCGAGTTCGATAACCTGCACACCTACTTCTTCACCGATACTGGCGTGGTCAAAAGCGTTGACGGCGTCTCCTTCGAGGTGCCCGTCGGCAAGACGGTCGGCGTCGTGGGTGAGTCCGGCTGCGGTAAGTCCGTTACCAGCCTGTCCCTGATGCAGCTGCTGCAGCGTCCCCAGGGCCAGATCGTGGATGGCGAGATTCGCCTGAACCTGGGCGGCGGCAAGGCTTACGACATCGCCAAGACCCCCGCCGATAAGATGCAGGGCCTGCGCGGCAACTATATCTCGATGATCTTCCAGGAGCCTATGACCAGCCTGAACCCGGTATTCCGCATCGGCGCCCAGATCGACGAGGTCATCGCCCTGCACGAGGGTGAAGGCAAGACCAAGGAGGACATCAAGAAGCGCACCATCGAGATGCTGGAGACCGTTGGCATCGCCAACAGCAACGGCGTCTACGAGATGTACCCTCACGAGCTGTCCGGCGGTATGCGCCAGCGCGTCATGATCGCCATGGCCCTGGCCTGCAACCCCAAGATCATCATTGCCGACGAGCCGACTACCGCGCTGGACGTGACCATCCAGGCCCAGATTTTGGACCTGCTGCGCAACCTGAAGGACCGCATTAACTCCTCCATCATGCTCATCACCCATGACTTGGGCGTTATTGCCGAGATGGCGGACTATGTCGTCGTCATGTACGCGGGCCGCGTGGTCGAGAAGGGCACCGTCGAGGAGATCTTCGCCCATCCCAGCCACCCTTACACCATCGGCCTGATGGCCTCCAAGCCGGTCGTCGGCAAAAAGGTCGACCGCTTGTACTCCATCCCCGGCAAGGTGCCCAACCCGGTCGATATGCCCGACTACTGCTACTTCAAGGACCGCTGCGAGATGCAGCTGCCCTGCTGCAGCGGCGAGTACCCCTGCGAAATCAGCCTGTCCCCCACCCATAAGGTCAGCTGCTACCGCTACTACGAAGAAAACAGAAAGGCGGGTGAGTGACGTATGGCAAAGAAAATGCCCGAAGCAATGGATTACACCCCCGTCACCTATGACCCTCAGTACATCCTGATGGTCAACCACCTCAAAAAATATTTCCCCATCAAGGGCGGCCTGCTGTCCCAGACGGTGGGCCATGTCAAGGCAGTGGACGGCGTTACCTTTAACCTGCGCCGCGGCTGCACCATGGGCCTGGTGGGCGAGTCCGGCTGCGGCAAGTCCACCACTGGCCGCACCATCCTGCGCCTGAGCGGCGATAAGACCGGCGGCCAGGTACTGTTCAACGGCAAGGAAGTTTACGACATGACCTCTGCCGAGCTGCGCGAACTGCGCACCAAGATGCAGATCATCTTCCAGGACCCGTTCTCCAGCCTGTCCCCGCGTCTGCCTGTTGGTGAGATCATCGGCGAGGCCGTGCGTGAGCATAACCTCGTGCCGAAGAATGAGTTTGATGATTATATTGACCAGGTCATGGACGACTGCGGCTTGCAGCCCTACCACAAGACCCGCTACCCGCACGAGTTCTCGGGCGGTCAGCGCCAGCGTATCTGCATTGCCCGTGCGCTGGCCCTCAACCCTGAGTTCGTCGTCTGCGACGAGCCGGTCTCCGCGCTGGATGTGTCCATCCAGGCACAGATCATCAACCTGCTTAAGAACTTGCAGGAAAAGCGCAATTTGACCTACCTGTTCATCTCGCATGACCTCTCGGTCGTCGAGCATATCTCCGACACGGTCGGCGTTATGTACCTGGGTAATCTGGTCGAGTACGGCGAGACGGATGATATCTTCTCCCACCCGCTGCACCCCTACACCAAGGCGCTGTTCTCGGCCATTCCCATACCGGACCCGACTGTCAAGCGGGAGCGCATCGTGCTGCAAGGCTCCATCCCGTCCCCGGCCAACCCGCCGGCAGGCTGCAAGTTCCACACCCGCTGCCCCTATGCCACCGAGCGCTGCAAGACCGAAGCCCCCAAACAGCGTGAGGTCGAGCCCGGCCATTACGTGGTCTGCCACCTGTACGAAAAATGAGAAAGCACGACTCTTTTGAGGACGATGGACGTACCATCGCCGATATGAGCGGCGTCGGCCCCACACCGACGCTGCGCCCCCAGCCCCGCAAACCCGCCGCTGCCCCGGATCCGGCCAACGACCGCCCGTGGGAACAGCCCGGCGAATGGACCCGCAAGGAGAAATTCTGGGCTGTCCTCGGCGCGCTCAAAGCCACACTGCTGATCGCCGGTGCCTACCTTGCCGGTCTTGCCGCACTGCTGGCAGTATTGTTCTGGCTGTGGAAGTAAAATAAGGAAAGGGGCTGTTGCACATGTGACAGCCCCTCTTTTATTCGTAGAATCGAAAAATAAAAAAGCATGTGCAACAGATCTTTTTGAGAATCAGAAATTTTCAATAGATTTGTGATGCACATGCTTTTTTCTATTGTTCCATCATATGTCTAATTCTTAGGGGCGATGCTGCACTTTCAGCCAAAATGATGCGCAACAGCCTTTTTTTAGTTTGCTAAGCTTTGCCCCCGTGCCCTGCGGTACAATTTTATACGCTCAGCTGGTCGATCTCGGCCAGCTCTTCCGCAGTAAAGGTCGTGTTCTCCACGGCCTTGATGTTATCCAGAATCTGGCTCGGGCGGGAAGCGCCGATCAGCACGCTCGTGATCTCCCCCTTCGCCAGCAGCCAGGCCAGCGCCATCTCGGCCAGCGTCTGGCCGCGCGCGGCGGCAAGGTCATTCAGCTTGGCGATGCGGGCCAGCAGTTCGGGCGTCAGGTCGCTTTCTTTTAAAAAGCGGCCGTCGGTGTGCACGCGGCTGTCGGCCGGGATGCCGTGCAGGTAACGGTCAGTCAGGCGGCCCTGTGCCAAAGGGCTGAAGGTGATGATCCCCTTGCCCAGTTTGGCGGCGGTCTCTTTCAGGCCGTTTTTCTCCACCGTGCGATCCAGAATCGAATAGCGGTTCTGGTTGATGACGAACGGCACATGCAGCTCGTCCAAAATCGCAGCGGCTTTTTCCAGCGTGGGGCCGTCGTAGTTGGACAGGCCCGCGTACAGCGCCTTGCCGCTGCGCACGGCCTGCGCCAAAGCGCCCATTGTTTCTTCCAGCGGGGTCTTGGGGTCCATGCGGTGGTGGTAGAAGATATCCACATAGTCCAGCCCCATCCGGCGCAGGCTCTGGTCCAGGCTGGCCAGCAGGTATTTGCGGCTGCCCCAGTCGCCGTAGGGACCGTCCCACATCGTGTAGCCCGCCTTGGTCGAGATGATCAGCTCATCGCGGTAAGGCATCAGGTCGTCGCGCAGGATCTTGCCAAAATTGCGCTCGGCGGCACCCGGCTCGGGGCCGTAGTTGTTGGCCAGGTCAAAGTGGGTGATGCCGTGGTCAAACGCGGTGCGGCAGAGCGCACGCATGTTCTCGTACGGGGCGGTATCGCCAAAATTGTGCCACAGCCCCAACGATACGGCGGGCAGCAGCAGGCCGCTGTTGCCGCAGCGGCGGTAAGGCAGGGTGGTGTAACGGGTTTGGGCAGCTTGATACATGGCAGTGAACCTCCTGTATGCAATGCGTTGGTAGGGCGGTGGGGCGCCCCACAGTTCTTAGCCCTATTTTATCTCTTTTGCCGTGTCATGACCATGGACTTTTTTCTCCTTGCCCACGCCCTGCACCCAGTCGATCAGCAAGCTGGAGACCGTGACTGTCACCAGCGAAAACGCAATGCGCCGTGCCGGAATATAGGACAGCGATGCCCCCAACACGACCAGATCGGTGAATAGGTAGGAACGCGACAGCTTCCACCCGGTCAGCTGGTGAATGACCAGCGCCAGCGCGTCATCGCCGCCGCTGGAGCCGCCCTGCCGGACGATCAGCCCCACGCCAATGCCCACAAACGCACCGCCCAGCAGCGCCGCCGCCAGCGGGTAGGGGGTTAAATCAGGCAGCATGGGCGGGAAGCTTTCCCACACGCGGTAAAACCCGGCCAGGCTTACGCTGGCGATTGCCGCCGTCAGGATAAAATCCAGCCCCAGGAACTTGAACGCCAACGCATAGCTGATAAAATCCAGCAGCGGGGAAGCAATAGACGCCGGGATGCCCAGCCAGTGGTTCATCAGCAGCACCAGGCCGATAACGCCGCCCTCGGTAATGGCGGCGCGCTGGTGGATGTTGTGGATGCCGAAAGACAAAATTGCTGTGCCCAATACCAGCCAGAAAAGCCGATGCGGCGTAAAATTGGAAACAAACTTTTTGATGGACTGCATGTTCTACCTCGCAAACATAGTTCTGTCAGTATAACATAGCAGTGTCCAAAAGTCAAAAAGCCGTCAAAAATTTGGCGGATAGGGGCTAAAACCCTTGTAAATGTCGGACATTTGCGGTATACTGATGCACGGCGGGCCGCCCGGCCTGTACATTTGCGCTGTACTCCCGAGATGTAGGAGACGGCAGCAGGAGGAAAATTGAATATGAAAAACCGTACCAACGTCCGTTGGCTGACTCAGCTTGCATTGCTGGCGGCCATTTTGCTGGTGATGAACTACACGCCGCTGGGCTACCTGCAAATCGGCCCGCTGTCGGCGTCGCTGCTCACGGTGCCGGTGGCCATCGGTGCTATGACGATGGATCCCCTGGCGGGTGCCATCCTGGGCGGCATCTTTGGCGCGACCAGCTTTATCCAGATGGTCGAGGGCAAAAGCGCCATGGGTGCTGCACTGTTCGGCGTCAACCCGTTCGGCGCGTTTGTGGTCAGCTTTGTGGCCCGCGTGCTGGAGGGCCTGTGCACCGCGCTGATCTTCAACGCCCTGCGCAAAGCCATGCCCAAAAAGGAAAAGCTCTGTTGCGTCATCGGCGCCATTTGCACTCCTGTGCTGAACACCGTGTTCTTCATGGGTTTCCTGGTACTGTTCTTTTATAACTGCGATTACGTGCAGAACTTGGCCCAGACACTGGGCGCAACCAACGCGTTTATGTTTATCGTGCTGCTGGTCGGCGTGCAGGCCGTGATCGAATGGCTGATCTGCGGCGTGGTAGCCAGCGCCGTTACCGTGCCGGTGCGCAAGTACCTGAAACTGAACTAAGCAATCTACAAGGCACCCCGCAAATGGGGTGCCTTTTCTATGTCCTGAACTGGCCCTATAAAAAATATGCAATTTGGCACTTTGATGGTGCCAGAAATGGGCGTATGATAAGGCCAATCCAAAACGAGAGGGGCATGGTGCTCTGCTTCTCCCGCAACCTCGCTCAGCGCTTTGAAAAGATCTGCGCCTAACTTACTTTCTTTGAAAAGAAAGTAAGCAAAGAAACTTTAAACATATCCCCCCTGCAAGGTTGTTGCAGGGGGGATGTTTATAGGATATCGCACGCTTTTGTGGCTGGTGTAGGGGTGAGCATTGCTCGCCCGCGAAGTTTTGCAGTTGCGCTGATTTCCTGCGGGCGCTCCTACATCGACCTAAAAAGACTCCCCTTGTGGACAGACTCCCCCGATACGGGAGAGGTGGCACGAAGTGCCAGAAGGGGAACGCTGCCACCGCTTGGCGTAGAGGATGGCTCCCCTTGAGGGGAGCCTTTTTTGTTTTATATTGTTAAAAGCTTCTTTGCCTGCCTTCTTTTTAAAGAAAGCAGGATAAAATCACTTCCCGGCCAAAAGGATCGCCAGCACGGCCTTTTCCACGTAGATGCGGTTCTCGGCTTCGTCGAAGATCTCATCGGCGTGAGCTTCCAGGATGTCGGCGGTAATCTCCTCGCCGCGGTGGGCGGGCAACGGATGTTGAATCACGCAGTCCGGCTTGGCAAGCGCCATGCGGGCGGCGTCCAGCGTAAAGCCGTGGAAATCCCGGCGGCGCTGCTCAACTTCGCGTTCCATGCCCATGCTGACCCACACATCGGTAAACAGCACGTCGGCATCGCGGGCGGCTTCGTCCGGGTCTGTGACGAGTTTGAACTTATCCCCGTAGGTTTTCGCCAGCATCAGCACATCGGCGGCGGGGCGGTAGCGCGGCGGGCAGGCCACCGTGACCGTCATGCCCACAGCCAGGCAGCCCACGATCATGCTGTTCGCCATATTGTACCCATCACCGATGAACCCGGCGCGCAGCCCGGAGAGCTTGCCTTTGCGTTCGCGTACCGTCATCAGGTCGGTCAGCACTTGCAGCGGGTGGGCGTAGTCGGTCATGCCGGAAATCACCGGCACGCCGCTGTACTGGGCCAGCATGTCCAGTGTGGTCTGCTTGTAGGTGCGGCAGACGATGGCGTCATAGTACCGCCCCAGTGCGCGGGCCGTATCCTGCACGGGTTCGCCGCGGGCGGTTTGCAGGTCGTTGGCGCTCAGGTAGGTGCCCAGGCCGCCCATCTGAAAGATGCCGACCTCCAGGCTTGCGCGGGTGCGGGTGGAGTTTTTGGCAAACACCAGTGCCACTGCTTTGCCTTGCAGATCCTTGGGGTCCGTGCCCTGCTTATGCAGGCGCTTGTACTCGTCGGCTACATCCAGAATGTGCAGGATTTCTTCTGGTGTCAGGGCGCTCAATTTCAACAGATGCTTCATCAGAACTTCTCCAAAACCGTGCGCAGGGTGTCCAGCGCGGCGTCAACATCGGTCTCGGTCAAAATCAGCGGCGGCAGCAGGCGCAGGCGGGTCTTTGCCGTCAGCACCAGCAGGCCTTCCTTCTCACAGGCAGCGCGCACATCGGCGGCCTTGATGCCATCCGCAAGCGCGATGCCTACCATCAGGCCCAGACCGCTGACCTCGGTAACATGGGGCAGTGTTTTCAGTCCGGCACGCAGGCGGGCCGCCTGGGTCAGCACATTGTCCATAAAGTCCTCGTCCATGGCGTCCAGCACGGCCAGCGCACCAGCACAGACCACCGGGTTGCCGCCAAAGGTGGAGCCGTGGGTGCCGGGACCCATATGCTCGGCAATCTTGGCTGTCATCAGCACAGCGCCGATGGGCAAGCCGCCGCCCAGGCCTTTGGCGAGGGTGACGATGTCCGGGTGCAGGTCAAAATGCTCACACGCCAAAAACTTGCCGGTGCGGCCTACGCCGGTCTGCACTTCGTCTACGATCAACACCAAATCGCGCTTTTTGCAGAACTCGGCCACTTTTGCAACATAGTCGGCATCCAATGCGACCACACCGCCCTCGCCCTGCACCAGTTCCAGCATCACGGCGCAGGCGGTGTCGTCAGCGGCATCCCGCAGGGCGGCAAAATCGCCCGCGGGCACATAGGCAAAGTTCCCGGGAAACGGGCCGAAATACTGGTGGAATACATCCTGGCCGGTAGCGGTCAGGGTAGCCAGCGTGCGGCCGTGGAACGAGTTTACCAGCGTAATGACCTTGTTGCGGGCTGCGCCGTAGGTATCCGTGGCATATTTGCGGGCGGCTTTGATCGCGCCCTCATTGGCCTCGGCACCTGAGTTGCCGAAGAATACCGCGTCCATGCCGGTACGGCGGCACAGCTTTTTGGCCAGCTTGCCGCAGGGGGCGGTGTAGTACAGGTTGGAGGTATGCTGCAAGGTTGCGGCCTGGTCGCAGACAGCCTGCACCCAAGCGGGGTGGCAGTACCCCAACGAATTGACGCCGATGCCGGAGGTAAAGTCGAGATAGCGCTTGCCCTCGGGGTCGGCGGCGGTCATGCCGTGGCCCTCGGCCAGCACAACCTGGCTGCGGGCGTAGGTGTGCAGCACATACTTGTTATCGCGTTTGATGACTTTTTCGGTTTGCATGGCGTACTCTCCTTAGTGGTTGCCGCGGCGGTAGAACATCGTACCGGCGCCGCGGTCGCTGAACATTTCCAACAGGATGGAATGGGGCACACGGCCGTCAATGATAACGGCTTCGTGTACGCCCTGATAAATCGCGTCGGCCATACCCTCGATCTTGGGCAGCATGCCGCCGGCAATAACCCCGGCTGCCTTGTAGCCCTCGATCTCAGAGACTTCGACCTCGGGAATCAGGGTGGATTCATCATTCTTATTATACAGCAGGCCGACGATATCGGTCATGCTGACGAGCTTTTCTGCATGCAGCGCAATGGCGATCTCGGCTGCCGCAGTGTCGGCGTTGATGTTGTAGGGGATGCCGTTGCCATCCATGCCCACGGTGGCAATGACCGGGATGAAGCTGTCCGCCAGCAGGTGTTCAATCAGCGTCGTATCAACATTTTCGATCTCGCCGACATACCCTAGGTCTACATCCGATTTACGGCTGCACGTGATGGTGTGGCCGTCCATGCCGCACAGGCCGACGCCGCGGCCCTTCAGCAGTGCGACGAGATCCTTGTTGACCTGGCCTGCCAGCACCTGCTGCACAATGCCCATCGTTTCCTCGTCGGTGTAGCGCAGGCCGTTCACGAACTTGGACTCTTTGCCCACGCGGGCCAGCATTTTGTTGATAGCCGGGCCGCCGCCGTGCACCAGCACCACCCGCACGCCCAACAGCGTTAAGGTGACAAGGTCGTTCATGACGGCCAGCTTCAGCTCATCGTTGACCATGGCGTTGCCGCCGTATTTGATGACCAGCGTTTTGCCGTGATATTTCTGGATATAGGGCGTAGCTTCGCTGAAAAGCAGCGCCATTTCTTCGTTTTTCATTGCACAGTCCCCTCGTCCCCAAAGCACGTATCAGGTGCGGTAATCGCCGTTGATCTTCACGTAGTCGTAGGTCAGGTCGCAGCCCCAGGCCTTGGCGGTAAAGTCGCCGCTGCCCAGGTCGACCAGGATCTGGATCTCGTCCTCCTTCAGCACCTTGGCGGCTTCGTCCTCGCTGTAGGGGTGGTAGGCGGCGTTCTCGCAGACAAAGACCTCACCGGCCTTGCTCTTCAGGCGCACGGCGGTTTTGCTGATATCAAAGTCGCCGGGGGTGTAGCCGATGGCGCAGAGCACACGGCCCCAGTTGGCATCCGCGCCGAACATCGCGGCTTTGAACAGGGAGGAGTGGATGACGCTCTTGGAGACTGCGCGGGCGGTCAGCAGGTCGGGTGCGCCGGTTACGATGCACTCCAGCAGCTTGGTAGCACCCTCGCCGTCGCCGGCCAGCTCACGGCTGAGCTGCTCGGCCACTTGGGTCAGTGCCGCAACAAAGGTGTCGTAGTCGGCGGTGCCGGGCTGGACCTCGGCCCCGGACAGGCCGGAAGCCAGCAGCAGTACAGTATCGTTGGTGGAGGTGTCGCCGTCGACCGAGATCTGGTTAAAAGTGGCAGGTACAACACTGGATAGCGCGGCTTGCAGCACAGCGGGCTCGACCTTCACGTCGGTGGTGATGAAGAGCAGCATTGTCGCCATGTTGGGGTGGATCATGCCGGAACCTTTGGCGATGGCACCCATACGGCAGGTCTTGCCTCCGATGGGGAACTCGATGGAGACTTCTTTAGAATGGGTGTCGGTCGTCATGATGGCGGTGGCAGCGTCGTGGCTGCCTGCATCGGTCGCAGCCAGCTTGGCGGCCGCGGCGGGAATGCCCTTAGCGAACGGCTCAATGCTCATGGCCTGGCCGATAACGCCGGTGGAGGCGGGCAGCACGTCGTCGGCGCTGATGCCCAGCTCTTTGGCGACGATCTCGCAGGTCTCCTTGGCAAGCTCGATGCCGTTGGGGGCGCAGGTGTTGGCGTTGCCGCTGTTGACGACGATGGCCTGCGCGTAGCCGTCCTTCAAATGCTCACGGTCGACCGTGATAGGCGCGCCGTAGACCTTGTTGGTGGTGTAGCAGCCCGCACCGGCGCAGCGGACATCGGCCTTGATGAGCGCCAGATCCAGCTTGGAGTGGTTATGCCGGATGCCGCAATGCACACCGGCGGCGGAGAATCCGGCGGGTGCACAGATGCCGCCGGGGATCGACTTGAAGTTTTCCATGATTCATCCCTCTATTTTACGTATGTTTGTTGTTTTTACAGCGCCAGCCCGGCGGTCTCGTCCAGGTCCAGCATCAGGTTCATGCACTGTACGGCCGCACCGGAAGAACCCTTGCCCAAATTGTCAAACAGGCTGATCAGCTCCATCTGGGTGCCGTCGGGGTTGGCCAGGCAGAAAATTTCCAGCCGATCCAGCCCTGCCAGCTTGTTGGCCGCCAGAAATCCGCCGTCGGTGCCCTCGTTCAACGGGTGGACGGTGATCATCTTCTGGTCCGCGTAATACTCGGCCAGCACGTCAGCTACCTGCTGCGCGGTCAGGCCCAGGGCAGGCAGATCCAGCGGGATCATTGTTTCCATCCCGGCGTAGTAGTCAGCCACCACCGGCACAAAGGTGGGCGGGGTGGCCAGGCCGGTGATGGCGGCCATCTCGGGCAGGTGCTTGTGGTGCAGCGCCAGCCCGTAAGGGCGGGGGGCATCCAACGCGTGGTCGGTACGCTCTGCCTCATACTGGGCGATCATCTTTTTGCCGCCGCCGGAATAGCCGGTCAGGCTCGTGCAGTGCAGCAGCGCGGTCTTGGGCACAAGACCCAGCTCCACCAACGGGGCCACCGGGGCAATAAAGCCGGTGGCGTGGCAGCCGGGCACGGCCACGCGGGTGGCGGTGTGCAGGGCTTCGCGGGTGCCGTGCAGCTCGGGCAGGCCGTAGGTCCAGCCCGGCGCGGTGCGGTGCGCGGTGGAAGTATCCAACACGCGCACATCGGGCCGCAGCAGCGGAACGACCTCGCGGGCGGCATCGTCCGGCAGGCAGAGGAACGAGAGATCACTCTCGTTGATAACAGCCGCGCGGGCGTGTACGTCCTTGCGGTCGGCCTCGGAGATATGCAGGGTCGTAAATTCCGGCCGCTCGGCCAGGCGGTCCGCAATGCGCAGCCCGGTCGTGCCGGAACTGCCATCGACGAAGATCTTATAGTTTCCCATTTTTACACCCCATCCATGTTCGGGTATCTTGCGGGCGGATATGGAATCCGCCTCTACAGGCAATAACCTATTTATAACGGTAAAAATTCGGGGACATTCGCACGGCACATTCCCTATGCGCCCGTGCGGTTTTAGATATGCCGCCCTTATTACTTCAATTTCTCTTTCACCAACTCGATCTGCTTCAGCACACTGGCCTTGGTGGGGCCGCCGTAACTGGTGCGGCCCTCACAGCAGGTGGTCAGGTCGATGGCAGTATACACGTCCTCATCAAACAGGCTGCTGTACTGCTTGAACTCATCCAACGTCAGCTCTTCCAGCGTCTTGCCCTCGCGGATGCAGGCGGCCACCATCGTGCCGGTGCATTTGTAGGCATCGCGGAACGGCATGCCCTTTTTGGTCAGGTAGTCGGCGCAGTCGGTGGCGTTGATAAAGCCCTTGGCGGCGGCGCGGCGCATGTTGGCGGGCAGCGGGGTCATCGTGGCCAGCATCGGGGTCACGGTGCGCAGGCAAAGCTCCAGCGTATCCACGGCGTCAAAAATGGCTTCTTTATCCTCCTGCATGTCCTTGTCATAAGCCAGGGGGATGCCCTTCATCATAACGAGCAGGGTGTTCAGGTCGCCGTATACGCGGCCGGTCTTGCCGCGAATCAGCTCGGTCACGTCGGGGTTTTTCTTCTGCGGCATAATGGATGAGCCAGTCGTAAAGGCGTCATCCAGTTCAATGAACTTGAACTCCCAGCTGCACCACAAAATGATTTCCTCGCTCAAACGGGAAAGATGCATCATGCAGGTCGCCATGGCGCTGCACAGCTCAATACAGAAATCGCGGTCCGATACACCGTCGATGGAGTTGCCGCAGGGGGCGGCGAAGCCCAGCTGTTCCGCCGTGTAAAAACGGTCCAGCGGATAGGTGGTGCCAGCCAGCGCGCCGGAACCCAGCGGGCACTCGGCGTCCATGCGGGCGGTGGCATCCTGCAAACGGCCCAGATCACGCAGCAGCATCCAAGCGTAGGCCATCAGCTGGTGACCGAAGGTCACAGGCTGCGCGCGCTGCAAATGGGTGTAGCCGGGCATGACATAACCCGCGCCCTTTTCGGCCTGGTCGCACAGCACGCTGACCAGCTCTTTGATCTGGCCCTGGATGTGTTTGCTGGCTTCGCGTAGATTCAGGCGGATATCCAGTGCCACCTGGTCGTTGCGGCTGCGGCCGGTGTGCAGCCGCTTGCCGGCATCGCCCGCGCGGGCGGTAAGGGTCTGTTCCACAAAGGTGTGTACGTCCTCGGCGTTGGGATCGATTTCCAGCGCACCGGAGTGCAGATCATCCAAAATGGAGTGCAGGCCTTTGTGGATATCGTCCACATCCTGTTGGGAGATAATGCCCTGGCGCCCCAGCATGGCCGAGTGCACCAGGCTGCCCTGGATATCCTGCTCGATCATGCGCGCATCAAAGCGGATGGACGAGTTAAAGTCGTTTACGCGGCTGTCTACGGCCTTGCTTGCGCGGCCCTGCCAAAGTTGCGGCATAAGAATCCTCCGATAAATCGTTAGAAAATATTCTGCTTACAAAACGCCAAAACCGCCAAGGGGGCATGCCCTCCTGGCGGTGCTTATGGCATTGGGCGATTAGTCCTTGGTGGGCCAGCTCTGGGCCAGCTTGGCACGCTCAGCAATGGGCAGGCCAAACAGGTTGATGAAGCCGTTCGCGTCGGCCTGGTTGTAATCGTCATCCTCACCGAAAGACGCGGTCTGCTCATCGTACAGGGTGTACGGGCTGGTGACACCGGCGTTGATCATGTTGCCCTTGTACAGCTTCAGGGTAACGTCGCCGGTCACGGTCTTTTGCAGATCGTCGGTGAAGGCGCTCAGGGCTTCACGCAGCGGGGTGAACCACTGGCCGTTGTAGACCAGCTCGCCCATCTTCTGGGCAATGCTCTCCTTGAAGTGGAAAGCCTCTTTGTCAATGGTGATGGTTTCCAGCACGTTGTGTGCTTTGTACAGGATGGCACCGCCCGGGGTCTCGTAGACGCCGCGGCTCTTCATGCCGACCAGACGGTTCTCGACGATATCCAACAGGCCGATGCCGTTGGCACCGCCGACTTTGTTCAGGTATTCGATCAGGGCCACGCCGTCCATCTCCTGGCCGTCCACAGCGGTGGGAACGCCCTTCTCAAAGTGGATCTTGACGTAGGTCGGCTTATCGGGAGCCTGCTCCGGGGAAACACCCAGCTCCAGAAAGCCGGGCTTGTTGTACTGCGGCTCCAGAGAGGGCTTCTCGAGGTCAAGGCCCTCATGGCTCAAGTGCCACAGGTTCTTGTCCTTAGAATAGTTGGTCTCGCGGTTGATCTTCAAGGGGATGTTGTGGGCCTCGGCGTAGTCGATCTCTTCGTCACGGCTCTTGATGTCCCACTCACGCCACGGGGCAATGATAGCCATCTCGGGGGCCAGGGCCTTGAGGGTCAGTTCGAAACGGACCTGGTCGTTGCCCTTGCCGGTGCAGCCATGGCAGATGGCGTCGGCATTCTCTTTCTTGGCGATTTCTGCCAAGGCGGCAGCAATGCAGGGACGTGCGTGAGAGGTGCCCAGCAGGTAATCCTCATACTTGGCGTCAGCCTTTAGGCAGGGCCAGATGTAGTTTTCAACGTAGTCTTTCTTCAGGTCCAGGATGTACAGCTTGGAAGCGCCGGTCTTGATCGCTTTTTCTTCCAGGCCGTCCAACTCGGTGCCCTGGCCAACATCGCCGGAAACGGCAACGACTTCGCAGTTGTTATAGTTTTCTTTCAGCCAGGGAATGATGATGGACGTGTCCAGACCGCCGGAGTATGCCAGAACGACTTTTTTGATGTCTTTCTTGTTCTTTTTCATGATGCTTACCTCTCCCAACTTATTTGTTCAGGACGCCGGGGATGTTGCTTGCCGCCGCCGTGAATATTTATTCATCTGATATTGCATATTATACAACTTTATACAGGAATTGCAAGCGGTAAAACAGACAAAGGATTTTCTACTTTTTCTGTTTTTTTAGGCATAATATACAGAGAAATGCACACTTTATACAGAAAAACCGATGAATATACATCCTGCGACGGAAATTGCCCCTACTTTTATAAATATAGCACTGTTGTAGGAAAAAGACAATAAGAAAATACGCGGCGTTTTGCGGTTGCCGCTTGCCGCCGCCCGACAGTTTGACCCCTCCGGGGCCAAATCTTCCGCTACCCCCGTTCTGTAGGGGCCGATGCTCGTCATTGGCTCGCCCCGGATAGGTGCTAACTTACAGGTGGGCTGTAGGGGCCACCTTGCAATAGCCGCAGCCTAAAGGCTCCCCTTGAGGAGAGCTGTCACCGAAGGTGACTGAAGGGTGGCCGGATGCTGATTTCTGCCTCGATGCCTCTTTCGCTCGCCTGCCAACGGGAGCTCCTTTCTAGGGGTGCCTTACTCCGCCGCAAACATCCCCAACAAAAACAAAAACGAGACGGCCACTGCCCCGTCTCGTTTTTTTAAAAAGAAGGAGAAAAACAGAACGTCTTGCCGGCGCCTGCATCGAATGGAAACCACCCCTCTACAAGTGGATGCCGTTCCTTGGGAATCGGC
>JABLTO010029707.1_pt1 | contig 14617 bp, 14 predicted proteins | sample 7160091 | NCBI WGS metagenome assembly JABLTO01 (sample SAMN14651225, study PRJNA627086) | human gut metagenome | isolation source: feces | host: Homo sapiens
CGGCAAAACTGGACCATCTGATGCCCTGGGCAGAGGAGCTTCCCGAGGAATGCCGGAAACCACGCCGCTCATAAAAGCGGCGTTAAATTTAAGGGCAGGCGCAGGATTTGACGTTTACATATAAAGGAATGGGACTGGCGCTTCCGTTTTATCAGTTTTGTTTTATGCAGAATAGTAGCGGGTGGGAATTGAAGGGAAAAACAGAGGATAGTTGCAGATTTTATGCGGTAGATGTGGCAGTAGGATATGCGGCATATGCTTGTATCGGTGAAAAGAGAAAGAAATGAATAAGAATCAGCCATAAGGGGAAAAATCCAAATGGCTGATTTTTATATATTTACAATTGTAAGTCTGGATATGGTTGCTTTATCATGATGATTGTGTGGAAAAGTAATTCTGCTTCATCATAATAGACATTCATGCTTCCATCATAACGTTCTACAATCCTACGGACACTTTTTAAGCCAAACCCGTGCTGACTAGGGTCCTTTTTGGTAGAAATCAGTTGGTGGGTATGTGCAGTAAATGGATTTGTGCGACAGGAGTTAATCATGGTGATAATAGCAAATGGAGTATGTTCTTTCCTATGCACATTCAGTTCGATCAGGGCATTATCGGTTTTTGATGCAGACTCTAAGGCGTTGTCTAAAATATTGCAAAAAATAGAAGTAAGGTCAGCATCCGGAAGATGGCGCAGGACACCGCTGCGGATATCTGTATGGAAGGTTATATTTTTTTCATGACATTGATGTTGATAGCGGGAAAGGATTACGTTTAACATATGGTGGTCACAAACACGGGCACTTTCAGTCAAGTCTGAGGACTGTAAAAGAGTATGGATATAGGCGTTGATTTTTTCATGTTCCTTTGCAGAATTCAAAATCTCAATGGACTGAAGATGTTTTTTCATATCATGGATTAAAATATGCTGATTTTCCTGTTGAGACAAGAGCATTTCAGAGTAAGCAGCGGTATCAGATTCTTTTTGTAATAAAAGCTGCATATCCGTATACTGTACATTTTTCTTTTGCGTATACTGGTTGATACCAAACGCAAAGATATTGCTGATTAACAATAAAATGGCACTTATGGAGATTAGAATATTGATAGAAGAAGATAAAGAAATATGCTCCCCGACTTTGATTAATGTAGCTAAAGTAAAGATTGTCGCAACTGGGGTAAATAAGAGCAGCAGGGTGTGCCAGTCTTTTTGCGGATGGCATTTTTCTTTTTTGAAGAAAAATATAAGAAGATAGGCAGCAATAAAAAATAGTCCCTTACTAAAAATAACAAAAATAAGGGAATAAGGAAAATTTTCATAATGATGTAAAAAGGTTGGCGTGAAAATACTCAGTATGCCGATTAGAAGAATTTCGCACGCTGACATAAGGGCAGAAAGGATAATGGTATGGAAACATGCAGTATACCATTTGGTTTTATAGAAAAGATATAGAAGAATGAAGTTTACCAGGGAATATAAAATTAAATTTAATCCGGTTGAGTTTAGGAAAGAAAAGCCAAGAAGGACAGTGTATGAACAGCTTAAAGCAACGGCGCGGCTTAAAGTAGAAAACTTAGTTGGGAAAAAGGCATCCGAATAAATCCAGAAGATGATTGCTTCTATAAAATAGGATAAGAAAAAAGCGAAAAATGTGTCCATAATTATTCCCTGCTTTCTAAATATAATAAATAAGCATTTTTAAATTCCGTATATTTTCGTTTGGTCAGATAAGCGGTAAATTGTCCTTCTCCCAGATAGATTAAGTCATGGGTAAAATTACTCACATGCTTCAAATTTACGATAAAGCTGCGATGAGACTGAATAAAGCAACTTTCAGGAAGAGTTTCAAGCCAGTATTGCATGCTGTGAATAGATTCATAATCTTTTTTTATAGTATGAACGATAATCTTTCGTTTTTGGGCTTCTATAAAAATAATGTCATTCATAGGAAGCGTCTGTATTTCATCTTTGGTTTCCAGAGCAATATTTTTGGAAATAGAATGGTATAAAGTAAGGGCATCCTTTAAATTACGGAAAAGACGTTGCTTTTCCAGCGGTTTGGAGAGATAACGAAATACATGGAAACGCATGGCTTCGTCAAGGTATTCAGAGTAAGAGGTAACGACGAATATAATGATGTTCTCATTGCGTTTTTTTAGAGAATTTCCAATATAAATTCCATTCATCCCGGGCATTTCAATGTCCAGAAAAAGAATATCTATTCTTCCGGTATAGGATAGTAATTCTTCTCCGCTTGTAAAAGTGATAATTTCAGGAAGCGTTAGGTGATGCTGTCGAAAGAAAAGTTGCAGGTAACTTTTCAATTTTTGAATAAATAGTTTATCGTCATCACAAATAATAAGTTGCATTGCGGCAGTCTCCTGTTGAAAATTCACCTACTATTATAAGGCTGGGGAAAGAAAACGCAAGCCTTTAGAGTGAAATGATGCAAAAAAATAATAAATCATAGAAGGTCTTTTGCTATGGCAAGAGAAAAGAAACCTGTACACAAAGTGCAAATGACAGAAGGAAAATGAAAGTTCAAAATACTGGCTGTCTGTCTTAAAGGGACTGAAAAACAGAGGGGTAAAGGATATCCTGCTCATTTGTGCCGATGGACTTAGCGGCATCAAGGAAGCCATCTCAGCAGTTTTTCTGAAGACAGAGTATCAGCGCTGCATCGTCCATCAGATGCGCAATACCTTAAAATATGTGGCAGACAAAGACCGCAAGCCCTTTGCGGCAGATTTAGAGACCATCTATCAGGCTCCCACGGAAGAAAGTGCGCCGGAGGTCTTAGAGCGTGTCCAAGAAAAATGGGGTGAGAAGTATCCGAACTCTATGAAAAGCTGGAGGGAGAACTGGGACGCTATTTTTCCAATCTTCAAGTTTTCTGCTGAGGTACGTAAGGTCATTTATACCACCAATGCCATTGAGAGTCTGAATATCACTTACCGGAAGCTGAGTCGCCAGAGAAGCGTATTTCCAAGCGATACGGCGCTGCTCAAAGCCCTGTATCTGTCCACCTTTGAGGCCACGAAAAAGTGGAGGATGCCGATCCGTAACTGGGGGCAGATTTATGGGGGATTGAGCATCATGTACGAAGGATGGCTACCAGAATAAGCCATAAAGTTTCAGCAAGACAGGCGGAAAAACGCGCCTGTTTTTGGTATGCCCAGACAATCCTGTTATATATAAAACGAGGGTTGAAAGCTCCGGAACGAGCTTCCAACCCTAATCATTATCATAGAAGATCTTAATTACAGACTTTTCTTCACACAATCATCGGTTTTATTTATCTTTTAAAAAGTTTTTGGAGTTTCTTTTTACAAGAAGTTCCACAAATTCCTGTACTAATTCCACATCTTCATCGGAGCATAATTGTAATTTATCCAGAATGTTTAGAGGAACATTGTGCGGATGCATTTCTCCAAGAACGAGATAGTCTGGAGATACTTTTATATGTCTGCAGATTGCGATAAATTTATCCATACTGGGCTTCTCGCATCCGCGTTCGATGGAAGACATATGATTGTCAGAAATATCAATAGAAGATGCTAACTCGTATTGTTTTATCTTTAATTCCTGGCGGCGGAGCTTGATACGATTGCCCATTTCATTGTAATTATAGTCCATTGTAAAATCTCTCCTTTATGCGTGTATTGTAGCAATATGATGGGCAAAACAGAAGAATTTATAGGTTTACCTAGTGATACAACTAATACAATAATACATAATATTGCACAAATTGAAAACTTGTTAAAAAATGATTTGATTACCTTTCCACATATATCAATAACTATTCCATATCCAGGAACAGCTCTTTATGAAGAAGCTGAATTATTTGGGTTAGAGATAGTTGAAAATGATTTTAGTAAATATTATATGAATTGTGATGCGGAAAATTGTGGATTGCAAGCTATGTAGAGGGCAGGATACAGGACCGGGAATTTTTGATAGAACTGGAACGGTACCGGAAGTGCAAGGACACGGATGGGGCTCAATGTATCGAAGCAGCTTATATATTGTGCGATAACTTTTACCGGAGGCTGGTACGAAGGCTGGTGCCGTGCAGCAGTGAGGTGGCAGAAAACGGAGAGATTGGGAGCTTGGAGGAAGAGGATTTTGGGATGTATGTGCCGGATGTGGTCTTAAAGGGACAATTCCAGCTTTTCCAAAGGGGGAAAGGGAAAAGACGTGCCGGAAAATGTACAGTAGGTGAGGCAATGGAGAAATACCACTGGGGAAAGGAGCTGGAAGAGGAGGAAAAAGGAAAAATACCGGATATCCCGGAAGATTATGTGGTATCTGCCAATGCGGAAAATATTTTAAGAAAGATTACGAAGACCGGGATGCGTAACTTCATGCTGCGCGGAGAAGCAGGAACAGGAAAGACTACGACGGTCCAGATCATCGCAAAATGCCTCGGGCTTCCTTATTATTATTTTTGTTGTGGGGAAGGAACAGAGGAAAGCGACCTGATTTCAAGTTATATGCCTAATACGGGAAAAAAGGCTGCGGAAACAGGGATAAAAGCCGATTGGAAAGCATTTATGATGGACCCGGCAGGAGTCTTGATGGAACTGACTGGGAATTATGAAGAAGGGCTTGGAATGCAGGAGGGCTTTGAAAAACTTCTTGGGGAAGCTTACCGGGCAGGAAAAAGGGAAGCGGAGATACAAAAGGATTTTGTAATGGTGGAATCGGAGCTGGTGCAGGGCTGTCGCAGACCTTCGGTAATTGAAATTCAGGAACCTACGGTCGTCGGCCGGGCAGGTGTTTTGGTAAAATTAAACAGCCTTTTGGATGACTGTGCGGCGGTAACGCTGGCGGACGGGGAAGTAGTGCGGAGAAATCCGGATACGATAATCATCATGACTACAAATACCGCCTATAACGGATGCCGCCCAATGAACCAGTCCGTATTGTCCAGATTAAACCTCCTGATCGATGAAGAGAGCCTGACAGAAAAAGAAATGGCAGAGCGGGCAGGCATCCGGACTGGCTGCAAGGATAAAAGTGGGCTCTTGAAAATGGCAAAATTGTTAAACGGGCTGAAGAAAAATTATGCAGATGTGATCGCGGCAGGCGGGATTTGCGGATACCGGGAATACGAGGACTGGGTGCGCGCATGGATGGAAAGCGGGGATTTGGACGGAGAATTGAAAAGCACAGTGATCAGCAAAATGACAGATCAGGCGGACATTCAGACAGAAATCCTGGCATCGGCAAGAATGATGATGAAATGCCCGGCAGCATAGAAATGGAATCCAGAAAGGGAGAAAAAATGAAGCAGGAAAATAGAAATCTGACAGATCAGCGCTTTTTTCAGGGCAGATGGTTCCATGATTATCTTTTTGGGATGGCGAAAGGCTTTTGCAGAAAAGAACCGGAAAGTCTGACTGTGGTATGGGAACGTGACAGAATGGGAGCGGGTGGCTGTACGGATGGCAAAAATATCAGAATCAATGCAGCAGCCTCGGCAAGGTCAGGGAGCCGGGAGCAGAAAGTGCTTGGCATGATCGGGGTGGCAGCACATGAATGCGGACACATCAATTTCAGTAATTTTGAAAAGCGCAGGATTTATGCTTCCGGAATCCGGGAGGGAATCTTATATCCGGAACTGCCAGAGCCAAAAAATGAAGAGGAAAAACAGGTACTTGGGGAATTGCAGGTATGTCTGGAGCAGAAAAAGGAGAAGGAATTGAGAGTGATCCGGGAAACGCTTTTGTATCTGCATAACATTCTGGAAGATATGTATATCGAAGCAAGGCAGTGTGCGGAATATGGCGGGATTGTACAAAAAGCCATCCGGTTCCTTGGAAGATGGGACATGGAACAGGCAGAAAGCATCCGGCAGATGCAGGAATACGGGATGGACAGCCTTTCCATCATGAAAAATGTCCTCCTGCAGTATCTGAGGAGCAAAAAAGTAAATGACTGGGAGCGCGCAGGCGGAATTTATATGGAAATGCTGGAGCGGTGCAAGGAGACGCTGGATGAAGTGGTAATCCCGGCAGACGAAGATGTGCGCTTCCGGGCGGCAAACAGGCTGCTTCTGATTCTGTGGGAGTTTGTAAAGGAGGCTTTTGAACAGGAAGAGAGCGGAAAAGAAGATACAGAACAAATTCCCCCTGAATATGAAGGCGGCGATGGAGCTGGGAAATGGAAAGAGTCCGCAGCCACAGATACAAAGGAAGGGGAAGAAAAAAGAAGACGTGCGGCTGCCGTTCTGGGCGGGGAACAGCAGGAAAAGGCAGCCGCGGAGGATAGCGTAAAGGAGATTAGCGACGAAATCGGAAAAATTGTGACAAAAATGGAACAGGAAATGCTTGAGCGGGAACTAAAAGAGAACGCAGATAAGATGGATCTGGGAGAAATCCATAACGGGTATAGGCTGCGGATCATAAGACCAGAGCCAACATTGGAACAGATTGCACGATATGAAGTAATGAAAAAGAAGGTGGATGCAGCTGCAGAAAAAATGGTACGGTTGATTGCCCCGCATTTGGAGGAACAGGAAAGATTTCAGAAAGGGATGGTACAGGGGAAAAAAGTCTGTGGGAGCCAGATTTACCGCAGGGATGGCAGGATTTTTAGGAGCCGGAATATTCCGGGCAACCAGGACGCGGCGGTGGGGGTATTGATCGATGAGTCCGCATCCATGGATATCCATAACCGGATTGGCAGTGCGCGATATACCGCCTGTGTGATATACCGCTTTTGCCAAAGGCTCGGGATTCCCGTGCTGATTCTTGGTCATTCCACAGGAATTGGCGAGAAAAAAGAGAGTGTTGAGCTGTATTCCTATGCAGAATTTGACGCATGGGATCAAAAGGACTGTTTTCGCCTTACGGGAATCCGTTCCAGATGGAACAATAGAGACGGGGCTGCCTTGGCATACGCAGGGATGCGGCTTGGAAAAAGAGCTGAGGGACAGAAGCTTTTATTTGTTATTTCGGATGGGCTTCCTCTTGCGGAGGGGTATCGGGGGGAAGCAGGGATAGCGGATACCAGACGGGAAAGAGAAAAGCTGGAGCACAGAGGAATCCATGTGATGGCAGCGGCAATCGGGGAAGACAGGGAACTGATTAGACGGATTTATGGAAAAGGATTTTTGAACATATCGGATACGGAACGGATACCTGCGGCAATGGCGGGGATCATCCGGCAGTATATGGGAAAGTAGGTGAAAGGCTTGGAAAAGAATGGTGGAAAAACCGATTACAGCAGGATCACTTCGCGTCAGATCGCAGTATATAAGACAGATAAGGCACTTTTGGAGCTGGTAGACAGCTTGAAACCGGCGGGAGCTTCTTATCCGGCACACATCCATGCATCCGGGGAAGAGGATGAGGAAGGATATTCCCTGATCCGTCTTCAGATGGTGGATTATTCTGCAGGAACTGGTCAGAAGTCTGTCAGTGTGTATGCAAACATCAGCCCGGATGAGGCACTATACCTGTATTCCAGAATATTCAGCGGTGTGCAGACTTTTTTCATGTCCCGGCAGAAGATATTTGGGGAAGCAAAAAAAGAAGGGTATGCCAATGTGACAAAGCTTATGGTCAGCAGGTATGAAACAGACAGCGCTGGAAAAAAGCGGGCATATCCGTGGTCAGTCCAGATCCAGAACGGGATTGGAATCAAAGGGAAAAACAGCAACGGGGGGACATACTGTAAAAAGGATAGTTTTGTTTCGGATGGAGCTGCAGAAATCTTTTTAACGGATGCGGACATGTTCCACATGTTTTCGCGGGCAGAGGCATGGATCCGGGCATTTGAACGGGAACAGACAGGAAGAAAGCAGAGAAAGGAGAATTTTGGCAGTCTGTACCGGCTGCTCAATAAGGAACTGGAAGGGCATTTTGCGGGGCTCTATCAGAGATTTGAGGAAATGGGGCTTTTGGAGCCAGATGAAAAGGCAGCCTGAATTTTTTAGAATCTAACTTATTGTAATGGTATCTATATTCAGGGACGATAAGAAAGATTTTATGATACAGACCAGTTTCAGATTTAAGAAATAAATAAATTCCCGGGTGTCGAAAAGGCAGCGGCAGGGCAGATATAAACGGATTGTTTGTACCTGCCCTTTTTATTCCCGTGAAAAATTTGGGGGAAAATTCAACTTGAGAGAAGAGGGATGTGTCTTCTGAAATAGGAACTTACTTCATATATGGAGGATTTGTATAATATCGAGATTTACCGGAGGAAAGCAGAATGGAGAAAAGACAGGGAGCATTGTATTTTGACAGGGAAGAGGAGCGCTATAATATTCGTTTCGGCTTGGAAGAATGTTATCATGGCCTGTACTGCGGGGAAGGGCTGGAGGTGCTGGTAGGAAAAAGATGGGTGCGTACCCGGATTGAAAAGGCAGCGGACTGGTATCTGGTTGGGATTGATACGGACTGGCTGGACGGGCTGCGGGTAAGGGTATGAGTAAGCTTGCTATTTGCAAGTGTGGATGGTAAAATTACAGGTAACAGGGAGAGCATAGAAAGGGAAGGAATGACAACTGTAAGGAAGGGGCTGAACAGATGGGAAGATTCTTAAATCCGGATAACAGTGCGTTTCAGGTAGCGTTAAATTCAGAAATTTATGTTGATAAGACAGGACTGTTAGAATATACGAACAGGGTAATGGGGACAAAGCAGGGGTATATTTGCAACAGCCGTCCGAGACGGTTTGGAAAATCCATTACGGCTGACATGCTCACGGCATATTACAGCAGGGGTTGTAGTTCTAGAGAAATGTTTGAAAAATTAAACATTGGTAAAAGTACGGATTTTTTGGAACATCTTAACCGGTATGATGTGATTCATCTGGATATCCAGTGGTTTCTGGCAACAGTGGACAGCGTTGATGAGGTCATAAACTTTATTACGGACAGCGTGCTTGTCGAATTGCGGGAGAGTTATCCGGATGTTTTGCCGGAAGAGGTAAATACAGTACCGGATGCGCTTTCGCGGCTCAGGGAAGAAAACGGTCAGAAATTTGTTGTAATCATTGATGAATGGGATGTTCTGATTCGGGATGAGTCGGCAAATGGCAAAGTCCAAAAAGCTTATATTAATTTTTTAAGGGGAATGTTTAAAGGATCGGAACCGACAAAATACATCCAGCTTGCGTATTTGACAGGAATCTTACCGATTAAAAAAATCAAAACCCAGTCGGCGTTAAATAATTTTGATGAATTTACGATGCTGGATGCCGGCAGGCTGGTTTCATTTGTAGGTTTTACAGAAGATGAGGTAAAGACACTTTGTGAAAAATACCGGATGGATTTTGAACAGGTAAAAAAATGGTATGATGGGTATTGTTTGGGGGAATGCCATATTTATAATCCGATTGCAGTAGTAAACCTTGTAACAAAAGGAAAATTTAAAAGTTATTGGTCAGAAACCGGCACCTATGAGGCAATCGTGCCTTTGCTTAATATGGACTTTGAAGGTTTGAAAACAGCAATTATTGAGATGTTGGGAGGAAGTCGGGCAGAGATTGATGTATCTTCTTTTCAGAATGATATGGTAAGTTTTGCAAACAGAGATGATGTGCTTACGTATCTGATCCACCTTGGGTATCTGGGCTATGACGAGGATGCAGAGGCGGCATTTGTGCCGAATGAGGAAATCAGGCAGGAACTGACAAAAGCGATTAGAAGAAATGCGTGGGATGAAATGATCCAAAATCAGAGATGTTAGGATTGATTGTTGGAATATGCATATTTTTGTAATGGAATGGTAATTGATAGGGAGTGAGATGCTTTGTCAGAGTGTCAGAAACTTGAAAGGGTTTCTGGCACTTTTTAAATTCATTCGTATTAAATTTGACCAAAAATGAGGGGAAAATGTCGTTTCGTGCATAACATGTTGAATTTGTAATAAATTTATGAATAATAGAAATTGAAATAGAATTTAAGGTATTTTGAAAAGGGAGGCGAATCCGATGCACAACGAATTTTTTTTAGTAGTACTTAGAAAACAGAAGAATTGTGATGAAGGAGGTCTCTATGAAAAATATTATTAAGTATTTGGGGTGTTTGGCTCTAGGATTATTGATTTTGAACAAGGTAGATTTTTCGGTATATGCGGCAGAACCCTCTAAAGTTGTAAGGCATGTAGAGTATGATGAAATTACAGATGTGAATCAGCTGTTACAGATGGGGATTGAAGAATATCAAAAAACTCCTAAAGTAAGAAATCAAAGCGAAAATGAAGAAATAACTGTGAAACAGTTATTAAGTATTACAAAATATGATGATGGTACGATTGAAAAAGAGTACTGTGTTACAGGTTTGGGCATGGTTGATAAGTCCGGTAAAAATGTGTCTGCAGCTCAAATCGCGAGGGCAGATTCTCCGGTAAATAAGGATAAGCAGGTGTCTAATTATGGAGTAACATTAGTGTGCTCACTTTATACAACAATGAGGCTGGATAGTGTATTCGATATGCCACTATTTAGGGTTGATAAGGTAACCACTACTATTTTAAGGACAGGTAGTGTATATCCGGGAAATGGAAGCACGCGGTATAATCATCAGCGTGGAAATGAATTTAAGTCTGTGCCTTTTACCGCCAGCACGGCATCAAATCAAAGTTTTACGATTCCCGGAAGCGCAAATTTCTACCATTCAAGTCCAGAGCCTCTTGCAGGAGGGTTAGTAGCACAGTCGGATGTTTCTTTATCGAATGGTAAGTCTTTATCTGTAATTGTAGGTGTCCCTTCAGATGATCCGTATGCAAAATAAATTGGGGAGAAGAAAGTAAAATGAGGGTAAAAATTTTTAATAGAATTATTATTCTTTTATGTATGATTTTGCTTTTATCTGGATGTGGACAAAAAACCAATACATTTCCTCAAATAGAAGATTTATCTCTTTTTGGTAGCAGCGTTAAGGAGGCTGGTAAATTATTAGGAATAAACCTTTTAGATATATCTCCTACTATATCAGAAAATTCAGAACAACTGGAAGTATACCAGTTACCTGGAACATGGATGATTGGAGAAGGAGAAGCGGAGGTTAGCCTTCATTTTTTGACCACGTCAACACCAAAAGGAAATCCAATGGGTTTGGAAATGGTTACCATGGAATTTTCAGAAGGAACGGATTTAAAAAAACTGTGGGAGTATATTTCTGAAACATGGAATTTGAAGGATAATCCAGATTGGGATAAGGACGAAAGAGGAAATGTTCAAGAGTTTTCATGGATGTCGGAACCTTTGGATGCGGAGACGACAGAGAAACTTGAAAAAATATCAGAAGAAACTTTTGGTAATTCGATGATTTATGTTATGCCATATATTTATATGGAAGGACGTATACGAAAAGATGGTTCAGTTCTATTTTATGTGTTTAGCGCCAGTGGTGCATTAAAGCATCATGATGATGACTGGGACATAGATTAGCAGAAATCGGAAGATAGATTGACTTTAAAGTAAATATCATTTTTGAAAAATGTAAAGGAGTTGTACATGGTAATAAATGTGCAACTCTTTTATATAGGCAGGCTAACAAGTTCATGTTTTCAAAACAAGAATTGAAAGTTTGAGATATATGGAAAAGGGTGATACTGAGAGCGGCTAAAAGAAATAGTAGTTATCAAGATGGAGCTGGATGATTGAAGTACATTTAGAGTTAAAAAGGGGAAAATATGGGAAAAAGAAAAGAATATAGAAAAATAATAAAAAATTACAAAGAACAGAAAATAGTTTTTCAAGAAGAGATGAAATTGGATTATAGTAAATTAGAGGAAACAATTGCAGAGGCAATAAAAATAGAGAAAGAGAGGGAGAATGAAAACAAGAGAAAACATAGTAAAAAAAGGGAACTCCTATATAAAACTCTCAATATAATTTTTTATATGGTATTGATGATAATAGTTCTGTCGCTATTATATTCTATTTGTATGGCTTTTATAAGCGGAAAAATTGATGATATAGTTGGTTTTTTGATAACAATTGCAACGCTGATTATAATAATTATTATTATGATTTTGTGTTTTGATGAGTCATTTCAAGATGATGTTGAAGAAGCAGCAAATCATTTAGGGGTTAATGTTGCGGTGCTGGCACTTATTCTTTCGCTAATTAGTTTGATAAAGTAGATGCATAGATATTACAAAAATTTGTATGATAAAATTTTTATCCATCTACTTCCAAAATAGTCGAAAATCAATTGATTTTTTCGAAAAGATGTCAATCAGGAAAATTGACAATCATCTACAGAGAATGTTATAGTTGATACTATAAAAAAGAGTGATTGAAAGGCAGCAAAGGCTATGTGTGAATTTAAAATTCAGGAATTGGCTCTTTTGAATTACAGAAGATTTGAAAATGAAAAATTTACGTTAAATCCCAGAATGAACGTTTTTGCTGGAAAGAACGGGTCTGGAAAAACGACCGTATTAGAAGCTGCAAATGTAATGCTGGGAGCATATCTGGCAGCCTATAAAACATACGTTCCGTCCCGGTTTGTATACAATATAAAATCGGCAGATGTGCGGCAGAAAGCACAGATTTCTGAAGACAGTACGATTTTTACCACGGGGACGATCTCTCAATATCCTTGTAAAATCAGCTGTATAGCAAAATGGGGGGAGCAGGATAAAACGATAGAATTTCAGCGTGTAATCCTGAAAGAAGATGCCAGAACAAAATTTGGCGGTTCAAATCCGATGCAGCCGACAGTAATAGCGTGGGAAGAAGCAATATCAAAAGCAGATCATTCAGATATTGAAGTTGTTCTTCCATTGGTACTTTATCTTAGTACAGCACGTTTATGGAAAGATGGAAATAAAAAAGCGACAAAAAGGGGGGTATTCAGCAGGACGGATGCCTATAACCATTGTCTGGATGCGCAGCATGGACTGGATATTGCATTTCGATATTTGGATACACTAAAAGCAGTTTCGATGGAAGAAAATGGTGGAATACTGTTTCCGGCATATCAGGCGATTTTAGAAGCAGTAAATGAGGCATTTAGCGAAGAACTGCAGCCAGGGGAAGAGATTATATTTTCGACCAAATATGAGGATGATATGATTGCCCTTAAGACAGCAGAAGGAACAATTCTTCCATTCCGAATGCTTAGTGATGGTTATCGGAATGTGATAAAGATTATTCTTGATATTGCAACTAGGATGTGTATTTTGAATCCGTATTTGAAAGGGGATGCTCTTAAAAAGACACCGGGAGTTGTTTTGATCGATGAGGTTGATTTAAGTTTGCATCCGACCTGGCAGAAGCGCATTATAAGAATCTTGAAGGAACAGTTCCCAAGGATTCAATTTATCTGTGCGACACATTCGCCGTTTATTATTCAGTCTCTTGAAGACGGGGAACTGGTTACTTTGGATCAGCCGTTAGATAGTGAATATTCGGGTGAGGGGATTGAAGATATTGCGGAAGATATTATGGGCGTGGTACTGCCTCAATATAGTGAAAAAAAACGGAAAATATATGAAGCCTCACGAGAGTATTTTTCTGCGCTCAAAGAGGCAAAGACACAGGATGAAATTGAGAAGTTGGGAAAACGATTAGCTGAACTGGAAGCTGAGTACAGCGAAAATCCGGCATATATGGCATGGGTTCACCAGCAATATACGGAGAAAGCATGGAAGGTTAAAAAAAATGAGGGCAATAGATAAGGGCGGATCGCCTTATAAAGAAATAGACGAGTATCAGGATGCAATACCGTATTTGGAAAAGAAAATTGGTTTATATTGTTCTTATTGCGAAATGTCAATTAAACATGTTCCGGAAGTAGAGCATAAAATTTCCAGAAAGAATGGCGGAGACTGGACGGCATGGAGCAATTTGCTTTTAGGATGTAAATATTGTAATACCAGAAAAGCAGCAAAGATAACACCACAAAATGTGGGGGAGTATTTATGGCCAGATTCTGATAATACAGCGGTGGCTTTTTCCTATACGAATGGGATTCCAAAGGTAAATGAAGATATATTGAGTGCGTTAGATCCAACTGGGATTTGCTGTGAAAAGGCGAAAAATACATATGAAATGGTTGGATTGGGAAATATACCGATACAAAAGGATGATAAAGACAGAAGGGCTACAAGCAGGAATAGTGCGTTTATTAAAGCAAGGGAATCTTTGGAAGGATGGCGCCAGATTAAAGATGCGCCAGAAACGTATAGAAGCGTTATGAAAACACAAATTATGATAACAGCTGTAGCAGAGGGATTTTTTTCTGTTTGGATGACAGTTTTTGCGGACGAACCACAGATTTTGCAGGCATTGATAGAAAGTTTTCCGGGTACTAATGGGGCATATTATGGTAAGGATGGGAAAATAAAGAAGATTATGTAAAAAGAAAAAGGGCGTGTGAAAAAACGAGAAAGGGAGTATCCAAAAGTTTGTGTAAACCTCCAAACTGATGTAAGATAAAATTACTCAGTTTGGAGGTTATTTTTATGGCAAGAAGAAATGACAGCCCACAAAAAGCAGCAATGAGAGAAATGATGCGTGATTATCTGAAAAATAATGATATCAGCATCAAAGACGGCACCGATGTAAATGGCATCATGCGTGACATGATGTCTGTCCTATTGGAAGGTGCTTTGGACGAGGAACTGGATGAAGAATTAGGATATTCCA
>JABLTO010142309.1_pt1 | contig 14598 bp, 10 predicted proteins | sample 7160091 | NCBI WGS metagenome assembly JABLTO01 (sample SAMN14651225, study PRJNA627086) | human gut metagenome | isolation source: feces | host: Homo sapiens
CGGTTTATGCGTTGCTACGATAATGGTGGTCTGCAATGTGTTCTACCCGCCTTACATACTTTCCTATACTCTTTTTCCTGGTAAGCTTGCTAAACCTATAGTATAGCGCTTTTTGGCAGGAATACAAGTTACAGAACGGTAAAAAGGTCATTCGCCCTCGTTTTCAAAGGTTTCCTGCTCTTCGGCCAGCTTTTCCCACTCGTCGTAAAGCTCCTGCTGATGGAAGCGGGTGTCGTCAAGCTCGTCGCATTTGTCGCGCAGCAGCAGATGGTCGCGCAGGACCTCGGGGTCGTTGATCTCATTTTCCAGCTCGACAATATGCGCACCCAGCTCCTCGATCTCACTCTCCACCTTTTTCAGGCGGGCGCGGACCTCGGCGCGGCGCTTGCGCTGCTCCTTGCCGTATGCCTGCTTTTTGGCAGTGTCCTCGGTCTTTTGCTGCTCCTGGGTCTTACCGGCGTCACGGTTTTGCAGGGCGGCAAAGCTCGGGTAAAACGTCGCTTTGCCGTCCTCCAGGTACATGATCGGGCAGCCCAGCGTCTGCATCAGGTAGCGGTCATGGGTGACAAGCAGCAGTGTGCCGGTGTAGGCTGCCAGCGCCTGGGTCAGGCTCTCGCGCATGTAGATGTCCAGGTGGTTCGTCGGCTCGTCCAGGAACATCAGGTTCGGGCGCTCGAGCGCCAGCTCGGCAAAGCGCAGGCGGGCCAGCTCACCGCCGGACAGCGACGCACAGTCCTTAAAGACCTCCTCGCCGCGGTAGCCGAAGCGTGCCAGATGGCTGCGGACCTCGAGCTCGGTAAAGCGCGGGTACTGGTTCCAGATGGCATCAATGACGCGGCCTGCGCGGCGGGCCTGCTGCTGGGTGAATACGCCCGGCTTGGCGCCGCTGCCCAGGCGGACCATACCGCCCGACGGGCGGCGCTTACCGTCCAGCACCTGCAAAAGCGTGGACTTGCCCGCACCGTTGGGACCTGCAATGACGAGCTTGTCCCCGCGGTGAACGACGTAGTCCAGGGCGTCGATGAGGGTGCGTTCACCGATATGGACGCTCAGATTCTTCATGATGACCAGCTCGTCATAGGGCTCAATGTCGTACTCAAAGCGAAAGTTCAGCTCCCACGCCTCGGTGGTCGGGGCCTCGACGATCTCGAGCTTTTCCAGCTGCTTGCGGCGGCTCTGGGCCATCTTCGTCGTGGAGGCGCGCACAAGATTGCGGTCCACGTAGTCCTGCAATTTGGCAGCTTTTTCTACAGCGGCGTCATGCAGCTTCTGCTGGCGCTCGTCAGCGGCCTCGCGCTGGGGCAGATAGGCCGAGTAGTTGCCGCGGTAGGTCTTGATGCTCTTGCCGCGCAGCTCCCAAATGCGGGTGCAGACGGCGTCGAGGAAGTAGCGGTCATGGCTGACAACGAGCACCGCACCGCGGTAGGCTTTCAGATAATTTTCGAGCCACTCCATCGTTTCCAGGTCCAGATGATTCGTCGGCTCGTCCAGGATCAGCAGGTCGGGGCGCTCCAGCAGCAGCCGTGCCAGACGCAGCCGGGTCTGCTCACCGCCCGAAAGCACACCCGCCAGCTTTGTCCAGGTGTCGGCGGGAAAACCCATGCCGTTGAGCACCTTTTTGATCTGGGTGTCCATGTTATAAGCGTCCATCGCGTCGATGACGGCGGTGCAGTGGGCGATCTTTTCGGTCAGTTCCGCATTGTGCGGGTCTGCGGCCAGCTGCTTTTGCAACGCGTCCATCTCCTGCATGGCGTCAAGCGCCGGGGTAAAGACCAGCCGCATTGTGGCATAGATGTCCAGTGACGGGTCCAGCCGGGCGTTCTGCTCAAGGTAGCCGGTAGTCACGCCGGTGCCGAACGCGGCATCTCCGGCGTCAGGCAGGCTCTCGCCGCAGAGGATCCGCAAAAGCGTCGTCTTGCCGGTGCCGTTGGCACCGATGATGCCGATACGGTCCCCGCGCTCGACACCTGCATTTACATCACGCAGTACCTCGTGTTCGCCGAAGCTCTTGCCTAAGTTTTGAAGTTCCAACAACATAGCGGTACATCCTCAATTCCAAAATGATGCCGCCGCCTGACAAACGGGCAGCGGCAGTGCGCCCTTGCCTTACAGCAGGGCTTCGTTGCTGTGGCGGCGGTTGCGCACGCCGATATTTTCCAGTTCCTCCGGCTCCATCACGATGCGGTAGAGCTCCTCATAGGAGCTCACCGTATATTTGGGCGTGATGCCGGACTTGTTTTCAAGATTGCCGAGGTTGAACCAGCAGGTATCCACACCGGCGTTCAGGCCGCCCTTGATGTCGGCCAGCAGATCGTCGCCGACCATCAGCACACGGCTCTTGTTCGTGATGCCGAGGTCACGGAAGGCATGCTCAAACAGCTTGGCGCTGGGCTTGGCCGCGCCGACCTTCTCGGAAATATAAATGCCGTCCATGTACCTGTCGATGCCGGAGGCCGCAATGCGGGACTCTTGCACGGCAATGGCACCGTTCGAGACGAGGGCCAGCGTGGCGACCTCGCTCAGCTCCTCCAGCGCGGTCAGTGCGCCGGGCAGCAGGTCGGCATGGGTCGCCAGCAGCTCCTCATAGCGGTCATTCATGGCCTTGCCCTTGCCGTTGTCGGGCAGCTGCATGGTCTGCATGAAGCGGGAGAAGCGGATTTGGAACAGCTTCTGCTTGTTCAGCTGGCCTTTGGCCAGCGAGTCCCACAGCTCGCGGTTGACCTTGTGGTAGGTATCATAAGCGGCCTCGTCGTGGGGCAGCTCGTACTCGGCGAGCATATCGGTCAGGGCCTGACGCTCTGCGGCGTCAAAGTCCAAAAGCGTGTTGTCAACGTCCAGCAGGACGCAGGTATAAATTGCCATCTTCGTAACCTCGTATGCTTATTGCGGTGTGGAATCGGCGGGGGTCGGCTCCGGCATCGGCGTGGGCACAGCGGTGGGTTCCGGCGTAGCCGCGGCGCTGACAGTCAGCACAAAGACGCTGTCCGCACCGTTGTTGGCCGCGTGGATGTGGTAGGTGCCTGGCTCGTTGGCCGTGAAGGTCACCTGCGTGCCCGTTGTGCGCCAGGAGGTTTCCTCGCAGCCCCAGAGCGTGTCGCCGCTGCCGTTTTCCACGGTAGCCGTCAGCGTCGTACTCTGGCCTGCGGTCAGCGTGCCTGTGCCGCTGATGTTGATCGTGGTGGCCTCGGCCTCGACGGTGACGATCAGCTGTGCCGTCGAGAAGGTGCCGTTGATCTCAATGCCCGCCTTGATCGTGTAGGTCCCGGCGGCGTCGGGCTTGAAGGTCAGGCTGCTGCCGTTCTTCTCCATCTCATCGTTGATGGACCACTGGACGTTCGTGGCGTCGTAAGCCTTGTTGCCCAGCTTGACCGCGGCATTGACAGTCAGGCTCTCGCCCTGCTTGATCTTCGTATCGCCCTTGTCCAGCGTCAGCTCGACGCGGGCGTCGTTGAACATGGCCTTGACGGAGATGTCCTTGGTAACATTGTCATAGCGGGTCGCGGTGGTGACGTTGTCGCTCCACTTGTAGAACACAAAGCCCTCCGCCGCCACTGCCGTGACGTTAACGCTTGTGCCGGAGTCGGCCTGAATTTCGACGCTGGACACGCCGGTCTGGCCGTTGCCGGTCAGCGTGCCCTTGGCGCTGTCCTCGACCTCATAGCTTGCCGTGAACTTCGTCGGCGTCGAGGTCGGCACCGGCGCGTTGCTGCCTGCGGAGGCCGACGCACGCTGCGGGATGTCCGACGTGTCGGGACGGCTGTCCATCGTATTGCAGGCGTGGCTCTTGGCGTACTCCAGCAGGGCGCGTGCGCCGGAGGTGCTGAAACCGTTGGATTCAAAGTAGGTGCCCTCGCCGTAGCCGCGGGTGTTTTTAAGGGCCTCGGCGGTGTTCAGGTACTTGAAACCCAAATCGCTGCTGGCCGCTGCAATGGCCTGGTTGAACTGGTCAATGCGGGTCTGGGTCTCGGCAGCGTTCGTGCTGTCCTCGGTAACGGGCGGGATGCCCACCGCGATGATGTCGCAGTAGGCGTAGGCCGAGCGGATGCTCTGCAGGAACTGCTTGTAGTCGGCAATGAAGGAGTCCACACTGACCGAGCCGTCCACATCGTTCGCGCCCAGCACCACAAAGACGCGGCGGGCCTTCATCTTGGGGATGGCCTGCGGGATCGTGTAGCTGCTGGCGTCCGATGCAAAGTTTACGCAGGAGGTGGACAACGCCTTGGAAATCTGCAATCCCTCCTGCCCGACAAACTGATTCAGCGTGATGCGGGTGTCCTTCTGCAGCGTCACGGCGTACTGGTCACCCGCAAAAACGCTGGCCGTAATGTAGGCGTCATCCGCCGCGCTCTGCGGCAGGATGGAATCCAGCGTTGTATCCAGCGGGTAGGCGTCCGGGTCGTAGGAATCCTTCCCGCCTGCAAACAGGCCCAGCTTCGTCGGCAGCACCCATGCCGCCAGAATGCTCATCACAACGGCCAGCGCGCACAGCGCCAGCACCACACACGCTTTGCGCTGTGTCGGGCTCAAGCCTTTTTTCTCCTCATTACGTTCTCTGCTCATCGGGAACGGCAACCTCCTTAATTATCGAAAGCGGGCGTACCCATGGCCACACCCCACCTAGTATACATAGTATAGATTATATCATATTTGCCGGGCTTTGAACATGGTTTTCAAAAAATTGTCACGTATTACAATTTTATTACAAGCAAAAAGCCCGGGATTTGACATCCCGGGCAAAATTGGGTTCGATTTCAGGAAAGCAGCATTCTATCGTTGGCAAACTCGCCGTCGCTGACCTGCTCAAAGCGCTGCAGCAGGTCACTGACCTGCAGGTTCTTCTTTTCCTCGCCGCGCACATCGTAGATGACGTGACCCTCGTACATCATGATCAGGCGGTTGCCGTACTTGATGGCATCCTTCATGTTGTGGGTGATCATCAGGGTGGTCAGGTGGTTTTCCTCGACGATCTTCTCGGACAACGTCAGCACCTTGGCCGCGGTCTTGGGGTCAAGGGCGGCGGTGTGCTCGTCCAGCAGCAGGAGCTTGGGCTTTTTGAGGGTCGCCATCAGCAGCGTGACAGCCTGGCGCTGACCGCCGGAGAGCAGACCGACCTTGCTGGTCATACGGTTTTCCAGCCCCAGATCCAGCGTTTTGAGCAGCTCGTAGTATTCGTCGTGCTCCTTCTTCGTAATGCCGATCTTGAGCGTGCGGGCAAGACCCCGGCGGGCCGCCAGGGCCAGGTTCTCGTCGATCTGCATCGTCGCGGCGGTGCCCATCATCGGATCCTGGAACACGCGGCCAATGTACTTGGCACGCTGGTGCTCGGACAGGCGGGTCACATCCTTCCCGTCAATAATGATTTTGCCCATATCCACCGGCCAGACGCCCGCGACGGCGTTCAACATCGTGGATTTGCCCGCGCCGTTGCCGCCGATGACCGTGACAAAGTCGCCGTCCTCCAGCGTCAGATCCAGCCCCTTCAAGGCGATCTTCTCATTGACGGTTCCTGCATTGAAGGTCTTGTATACATTCTTGATCTCAAGCATTGTCCTTGCCTCCCTTTTTCACGGGTACTTTGGTGAAGTATTTGCCCTTCCAGTACGGGATGGTCAGGAACACGGCCACGACCAGCGCGGTCAGCAGCTTGAGGTCATCGGTGGACAGACCCATGCGCAGCACGAAGTTCATAACGATGTAGTAGATGATCGCGCCGATGACAGCGGCGGTCAGCTTGAGCGCAAAGTTGCGGAAGATCTTGCCGAAGATGACCTCACCGATGATGACGGCGGCCAGGCCGATGACGATGGCGCCGCGGCCCATGTTGATGTCCGAGAAGCCCTGGTACTGGGACAGCAGACCGCCCGCCAGCGCCACAAGGCCGTTGGAAACCATAAGGCCGAGCACGATGGTGACGTTCGTGTTGATGCCCTGGGCGCGGGCCATGTGCTGGTTTGCGCCGGTAGCGCGCAGCGAACAGCCAAGCTCCGTGCCGAAGAACCAGTACAGCACGCCGATCAGGACCGCGCAGAAGATGAGCAGCACGAAGATCGGGTTGTTGAGCGCCAGCGCACGGACATAGCGGGCCGAGACCAGCAGGCTGTACTTGTCCACACTGATGGGCAGGTTTGCCTTGCCTCCGCCCGTGCCGGTGCCCATGATGCGCAGGTTGATAGAATACAGCGCCAGCTGGGTCAAAATACCGGCCAGAATTGCCGGGATGCCACAGGCCGTGTGGAACAGACCCGTGACAAGGCCCGCCAGCATACCGGCCAGCGTGGCTGCCACAAGGGCCGCGCCCACAGGCACGCCGTTGAGCACCAGCACCACGCAGACTGCGCCGCCCGTGCCGAGGGAGCCGTCAACGGTCAGATCGGCCACATCCAGAATGCGGTAGGTAATGTACACGCCGATGGCCATGATGCCCCAGATGAGGCCCTGCGCCACAGCGCCGGGCATGGAGTTTACCAAAGAGGTCAGGAAATCCATAAAAACATCCTCATTTCGTAAAGCACCAAAACAGCGGGGAAAGAGAGCAGCCTCCCCTTCCTCGCTGTTATGATGATTTTCAGTCGCTGTTCCGTTCAATCAGCCGATAGCCACGTAGTCGGACGGCGGGGTGATGCCCAGCGCCTCGCAGTTGGCGGCGTTGTACTTCTTGGTCACGTTCGGAGCGAACTCAACGGGCATCGTGGAGACGTCCGCGCCGTCCGCGAGGATCTTGGCAGCCATCTCACCGGTGGCGTAGCCGAGGTCGTAATAGCTGATGGAGAGCGTTGCAACGCCGCAGCCGGAGCAGATGCCTTCCTCACCGGCCACAACGGGGACCTTGGCGGGGATGACAACGTTTGCGATGGCCTCGGTGTTGGAGGCTGCGGTGTTGTCAGTGGGGATGTAGATGACGTCGGAGTTATCGGCGGCAGTCTGGGCCACGGAGGTGACGTCGTTCGTATCGGTGAAGGCATAGCGGGCAACGGTGTAGCCCTCCTCGGTCAGGTAGCCTTCAATGACGTCGCACTGGTAGACGGAGTTCGGCTCTGCACTGCAGTAGAGCAGACCGACGCTCTTGGCATCCGGGAAGAGTTCCTGGATCATGGCTGCCTGCTGGTCCAGCGGAGCCAGGTCAGAGGTGCCGGAAATATTGTTGCCGACAGTGCCGGTCCAGTCGCTGATGTCCAGCGCGGTAGCGTAGTCAGTGATGGAGGTTCCCAGCACCGGGATGTCGGCAGTCGCCTGTGCGGCGGCCTGCAGCGGTGCGGTGGCGTTGGCCAGGATCAGGTCAACGCCGTTGGAGACAAAACCATTCACAATGGTGGCGCAGTTGGCGGAATCGCCGGATGCATTCTGCTCGTCAAATTTGACGCTGCCCTCGCCCAGCTTCTCGACCAGAGCATCCTTGAAGCCCTGAGTAGCGGCATCCAGCGCTTCATGCTGGACAAGCTGGCAGATACCGATGTTATAGACCTTGCCATCCGCAGCGGCGGTGCTGTCAGCAGTGCTTGCAGCAGCCTCGGTGCTGGAGGCGGTGTCCGCAGCAGAAGCGGCGGTGTCGGTGGATGCGGTGGAGCCGCAGGCGGCCAGACCCATGGTCATGGCGGCTGCCATCATAAGAGAAACTGCTTTTTTCATGTCTATTCCTCCATAGTACCTGCTGCGCAACCTTTTTGTTTCAGGTGTACACCCGCGTCTCCTCACGCGGGTCCCTCCTGCGCAGCCGGTTTAGTGCTTTAAAGTATAGCACACTTTACCGGTTTAAAGCAAGCGCAAATACGTATAATGCGTCATGCGATTTACAGCGTTTTTTGGTTATATTGACGAATGTTCAAATTGATGCCCCGTAGGGGCGGATCCCATATCCGCCCGCGGTAGTTACCGCAGGCTGCGCGAGCGCATATAGAATGCGCCCCTGCGGAGGCAAACAAAAAGCCCCAGCTTGCAAATAAGCTGGGACAACTTTCGGTTTTATTCCGCAAAGCAGGCGTTTTCCGCCTTGGCGATCAGCTCCACAAAGCGGTGGGGGTTGCTGGCTGTGCGCAGGCTTTCCACAAGGTCGCTGCGGCTCAAAAGGTTTACGAGCCGCGCCAGGATCTGCAGATGCAGGCTCTCACTGCCCGGCGGAACAGCGATCATGAACACAAGATCCACAGGTTTCCCGTCCGGTGCGCCCCAGTCGACACCGCGGCGCAGCAGCAGCGCCGAGATGCCCGGTGCGGACACGCCCGCGTTGCAGGCGTGGGGCAGCGCAATGCCGCCCCCGATGGCCGTTGTGCCGCCGAACGTTTCCCGGTAGCTGACCGCATTGTAGTAGGCATTGCCGTTGGTGATAACGCCGATGCCCTCCTGCAGCTCGACCAGAATGCCGAGCGCATCGGCAGAGTTATCGATCTTTGCATAGAGCAGTACGCCCTTGGGGTTCATCAGTTCGCTGACCTTCATCGTCAAACCTCACGTCCTTCGGCTCTGCCAATCAGGCTGTACAGATACTCCCCCACTGCGCCCTCGGCGCAGGTGCAGGTCGTCACATGGTCGGCGGCAGACTTGACCTCTGCCGGTGCGTTGGCGACAGCCACGGCGTAGCCGGCCTCCCGCATGATCTCCAGGTCATTGTAGTAATCACCGATAACGACGGTGTTCTTCATGGATTTGCTCATGAGGGCGCACAGGTCATGCAGACCGCTGGCCTTGCTGACGCCGCTGGGCATGATCTCTAAGTAAATGCTGTTCGTGGCCAGGAAGTAGTTTTCCCGCCCGTAGTACCGCGTCTTGGCGTACTGGCCCAGTTTACGGATGCTCTCCGGGTCGGAGGCAAAGACGACCTTGACCCAGCCGTCGGGCACACTCTCCACCGGGCAGGCAATGCTGCCGAGGTGCTCGTCCACCTGATGGGCGTGGGTCACCTCATTGGCATGGATGACGAACATCTCGCCGTTTCCGGCCATGACCTCCACGCCTATATACGGGAACTTGTTCAGAATGTCAAGGATGGCCGTCGTCGCCTGCTCGCGGTTCAGCGTCGAGCGGTGCAGCACCGACTCGGCGGAGAAATCATACAGCAGCGCCCCGTTGCAGGAGATGGCCGGCAGCGACAGGCGGATGTTCCCCAGCGCCGCGCGGATGGACTCCGGCGGGCGGCCCGTTGCCACCGTGAAAAGCCCCCCCATGCCGGTGTACAGCTGGATGACCGCGCGGTTGCAGGCGGGGATGCCTTCCTTGGCCGTCAGCAGCGTATTATCCATATCACAGATCACAAGGGTATCGCTTAGGGGTGGTTTCATGCGCGATGTTCCTTTCTTAACCGTGTCAGAAGCTCTGTAAAATAGGGCGGCAGGGGCGAATCAAACTGCATCCACTCCCCTGTCCGCGGGTGGACAAAGCCCAGCTCCTTGGCGTGCAGGCACTGGCCATTCAGCGATTTGATGCAGTTTTTGGGGCCGTACACAGCATCCCCTGCCAACGGATGCCCCGTCGAGGCCATGTGTACACGAATCTGATGGGTGCGCCCGGTCTTTAATTTGCACGCAATGTAAGTGAAATTGCCGCAGCGTTCCAGCGCCTGCCAGCCCGTGTAGGCATACTTGGCCCCCGCCGCGTTCTCGGCCAGGACGGCCATTTTCTTGCGGTCCCGCGGGTCGCGTCCGAGCCACTTTTCCACAAAGCCCTCGTCCTCCTTGAGGTTACCGTACACCACGGCATGGTAGACGCGGTGGATGCTGTGTACGCTCATCTGGGCGCTGAGCGCCTGATGGGCGGCATCGTTTTTGGCAACGACGAGAAGGCCGCTCGTGTCCTTGTCAATGCGGTGGACGATGCCCGGGCGGATGGCCCCGCCGATGCCCGACAGCTGCCCCGCGCAGTGGTAAAGCAGCGCGTTGACGAGCGTGCCGTCCGGGTTGCCGGGGGCCGGATGCACGACCATGCCCTTAGGCTTGTTGACAACGAGCAGGTCGTCGTCCTCGTACACAATGTCCAGCGGGATGTTCTGGGGCCGGGCCTCGATGGGCTGCGGGTCAGGCAGGTCGATGGCGTAGACTTTGCCGGGCGCCACCTTATCCTTTTTGTTGACGGGCGCGCCGCCGCAGGTCACAAGCCCCTGCTCGATCAGATTTTGCAGCGCACTGCGGGACAGCGTCGGGCACTGCCCGGCCAGCCAGGCGTCCAGGCGTCCGCTGTCGCCGGGGGCTGCGGTAAGCTCAAGCCGCTCCATCTTCGTCCGCCTTTGGCTCTGCGGTCTTATCCTTTTTGAAAGAGTCCAGCAGCACGGCGAGCATCAGCAGGCCGACGCCGACACAGACGCAGATGTCCGCAAAATTGAAGATGGCAAACCGCATGAACAGCACATTGATGTAGTCCACGACCACACCGTTGAGCACGCGGTCAATGAGGTTGCCCACGCCGCCGCCCAGTACCAGCGTCCAGGCTGCGCGCTCTGTCAGCGGCATTTTGCGCACGAACAGCATGATAAGGACAGCCAGCAGCATGACAGACGTCATGCCGATGAGCAGTCCCTGCTTACCGGCCAGCATCGAAAACGCCATGCCGTCATTCAGGCAGTAGCGCAGCTCCACAACGCCGGGCAGCACGTCCATGCTGCCCACCGGCAGCAGCGCCGCCGTGGCCCAGTGCTTGATGAGCTGGTCAATGACGACCAGAATGGCCGCTCCTGCCAGCGATAACAAACCAGAAATCATACAACACCTTATCCGAAAAAATCAGCGGTGCTTAAACGTATAAGCACCGCTGACGGTAGAGTAAATTTACTGCTTCAAGACCTTAGCGCAGCGCGGGCAGAGGCCGTCCTCACCGACGGTGGTCTCGTACTTCCAGCAGCGCAGGCACTTGTTGCCAGCCGCATGGGCAGCGCTGACGCCGAGACCCTCGACCAGGCCCTTGACGCCGCCCTCACCCTCGACAAGGTCAACGTGGGAGACGATGAACAGGTCAGCCAGCTCATCCATCGGGATGGCGTTCAGGAAGTCGTAGACCTCCTTGCTGCAGTACAGCGTCAGACCGGCCTCCAGCGCAGAGCCGATGACCTTATCGGCACGGGCCTGCTCCAGCACCTTCTTGACGTCGTCGCGGATGGCCATGATGCGGTCCCACTTAGCTTCAAACGCCTCATCGGCGGCAGCCTTGGCCTCGGGCATCTGCTCAAAGACAACATAGTCCTTCATGCCGTCCAGCTTCGGGATGTAGCTCCAGATCTCCTGGCTGGTGAAGCACAGGATGGGTGCCAGCAGCTTGGTGAAGTCGACCAGGATGCGGTACAGCGCGGTCTGGGCACAGCGGCGTGCGTGGTCATCTGCGCAGTACAGACGATCCTTGATGACGTCCATGTAGAAGTTGGACATATCAATGACGCAGAAGTTGTACAGCGCGTGGTAGGCACGGCTGAAGTCGTAGTGCACGTAGGCATCGCGCATGGTGGCGGTCAGCTTGTTGCAGGCCTCGAGCGCCCAGCGGTCGATCTCGAACAGCTGGTCATCATCGACCATATCCTTCGCGGGATCAAAGTCGCTGATGTTGCCCAGCATGAAGCGGGCCGTGTTGCGCATCTTGCGGTACGCCTCGGACAGCTGGCGGAAAATTTCCTTACCGGCGCGGACGTCGACGGTGTAATCGCTGGAAGCGACCCACAGACGGATGATGTCAGCACCGTAGTCGCGGATGATCTCACTGGGCTCCATGCCGTTGCCGGCGGACTTGTGCATCTGCTTGCCCTGGGCATCGACGACCCAGCCGTGGCACAGGACCTCGCGGTACGGGGCCACACCCTGGGTGGCGACGCTGGTCAGCAGACTGGACTGGAACCAGCCGCGGAACTGGTCGGCACCCTCCATATACATATCAACGGGCCAGCGCAGCTCGGGGCGCTCACGGCAGACAGCGCTCCAGGTGGAGCCGGAGTCGAACCAGACGTCCATGATGTCGGGGTCCTTCTCCCAGTCGGAGGCACCGCACTCGCAGACCTCGGTCTTGGGCAGGATGTCGTTGGCATCGTACTTGTACCAGGCGTCGCTGCCCTCCTTGCGGAACAGGTCGGACACAGCCTTGATGGAGGCATCGGTGATATGGTACTTGCCGCACTTCTTGCAGTAGAATACCGGGATGGGCACGCCCCAGACGCGCTGGCGGCTGATGCACCAGTCACTGCGGTCACGGACCATACCGGCCATGCGGTCATGGCCCCACGCCGGCTGCCAGTGCACGCTGTCAATGGCCTTGTAGACGTCCTCCTTGAAGGCGTCGATGGAGCAGAACCACTGCTCGGTAGCACGGAAGATGATGGGATGATGGCAGCGCCAGCAATGCGGGTACTGGTGGGTGATGTGCTGCACACCCATCAGATGGCCGCTCTCCTTGATGTGCTCCAGAATGACCTTGTTGGCGTCCCAGACCTTGAGACCGGCAAACTTCTCGCCCGCCTCGGCGGTCAGGCGGCCCGCGTCGTCCACGGGAACGACAACGGGAACCTGCGGATAGTGATTGACGCAGACCTCAAAGTCCTCAACACCATGGCCGGGAGCGGTGTGGACGCAGCCCGTGCCGCCTTCCAGCGTGACGTGGTCACCCAGAATGACCAGACCCTTGCGGTCAAGGAACGGATGCTGATACTGCATGAGCTCGAGCTCACTGCCGAGAACAGTCTCGGGCAGGACTTCGTACTCATCGATATGGCAGCCTTTCATCGTGGACTCAACGAGCTCGCGGGCCATGATGTGGTAGGCGTCACCGATCTTGACGAAGGCATATTCCAGATTGGGGTTCAGGCAGGTCGCGACGTTGGCGGGCAGTGTCCAGGTGGTGGTCGTCCAGATGACGATCCATGCCTTGTCCAGCGGGATGTTATGCTTGGCCAGCACGCCGTTGGGGTCGTCGGTCAGCTTGAAGCGGACATAGATGGAATCGCACTCGTCCTCGGCGTACTCGATCTCAGCCTCGGCCAGGGCGGTGCGGTCCTCGGGGCACCAGTACACGGCCTTCATGCCCTTGTAGATGTAGCCCTTCTTGGCCATCTCGCCGAAGATCTCGACCTGGCGGGCCTCAAACTCGGGGCGCAGGGTCAGGTAGGGGTTCTCAAAGTCGCCCTGCACGCCCAGACGCTTGAACTGCTCGTTCATGACGCCGATGTGCTCGGTGGCAAACTCCTTGCAGATCTGGCGCAGCTCCAGCTTGGAGACACCGGCCTTCTTGTCGCCGAGGGAGCTCAGTGCCTTCAGCTCGATAGGCAGGCCGTGGGTGTCGTAGCCGGGCACGTAGGGTGCCTGGAAGCCGGACATATTCTTGTAGCGGATGATGATGTCCTTGATGATCTTGTTCAGGGCCGTACCCATGTGGATATTGCCGTTGGCATACGGAGGGCCGTCGTGCAGGATGTACTGCGGCTTGCCCTCATTGTTCTTAATCATCTGCTCATAGACATGGTTCTGCTCCCAGTCCTCGAGCATTTTGGGTTCCTTCTTCGGCAGACCGGCCCGCATTTCAAACGGGGTCTGCATCTTATGGATGGTGTCGTTGTAGTTCTGCGCCAAAGTTTCCTACTCTCCTCTATTTATTGGATTCTTTAGTTATATCACATCGGGCGTCAGCTGTCAAAGTCAACGCCTTCAAAGTTATCGAACGCCGGGGAATTCAGCTCCTCCTGCGGTTCGTCACTTGCCTTTTTGCGGGTCGTGCGCCTGTTCGTACCGGCCTTGCGGCGGCGGGCAGGCTTGGCCTCCGGCTCGTCATACAGGCCGGAGACATCCTGGAACCGCGTCTCGTCGATGGCGGGCTCCTCCACGGGGATCGGGGCGGGCTCGGCTTCCTCCGGCTCCTCCGGGTGCGGCGCGATGGCAAATTCCACCGTGTCTACCTTTTCGCCCTGAGCCCGGGCACTTTCCGTCGGCTCCGGCACGGGCTGGGCTGTGGGCGGCTCATAGTAGGCCGTCTCCTGCATGGCGGGCACCTGGGCTGCCTGCTGTACCGGGGCCGGCTCCGGCACAGGCTGGGCTGCGGGGGCCGTGTAGACCGGGGCCTGCACAGCGGGCTGCGGCTCTGCCGCAGGGGCAGCGACCTGCTCCGGGGCCGGGGACGGCGGCGGAACGGGTTCATCCTCGGGCCGTCTGGTATAATCAGGCAGTTTATTGATAAGGTTGATATGCTTGCGGTACATCTCGATCAGTGAACGCTTGAAGCTGTCTGCCTCACCCTTGAGCGTGACGATCTCCTGCTTGGCCAGCTCGACGTCATCGCGGGCGCGCTGCTCGCGGTCCTCCGCCTTGATGTTGGCCGAGCGGATGATCTCCGCCGCTTTCTGCTTGGACTCGTGGATAATACTGTCCCCCATGCGCTGGGCGTTGATCATCGACGTACTCAGGGAGTTTTCCATCGTTCGGTATTTTTCAATGCGCTGGGCCAGCATGACGAGCTTTTTCTGCAAATCATCATTCTGGGCAGCCAGGTCGTCCATTGCCTGGGCGACCTGCTTGAGATAATCATCCACATCCTCACGGCGATAGCCCTGGAACGCTTTGTCAAATGTGACGTGGCGGACATCCTCGGAAGAGATCATGACGGCTTTCCTCCTGTATGCGGGGCACACGGCCCCGTTATTCCCTGCCC
>JABLTO010187663.1_pt1 | contig 14565 bp, 31 predicted proteins | sample 7160091 | NCBI WGS metagenome assembly JABLTO01 (sample SAMN14651225, study PRJNA627086) | human gut metagenome | isolation source: feces | host: Homo sapiens
ATATGAAAAAGGTATCGCATCATTAATAATGCGATACCTTTTTTAGATGGTGCACCTAAAGGGATTTGAACCCCTGACGCCTGGATTCGAAGTCCGTTATCAGTTTGTCCTTTTAGTATTTTTACAGGACAAGTGGCGTTATAAAGTCGCTTATTTTATAGCTTATAAGGATTGTTTGTCCCATATTATACTTTGTAAAATTAACTGACATAAAAATTTTTACTGACATTTTACTGACATGACAGTAAAGGATAAAATTAAAAGTGGACCAGATGGTCCACCTTATTTTTTATATATTAAATTTTCGATTCTATTACTTGCATCTCTTTCCAGTTGCTCCATTACATGAGTATATAAATTCATTGTAATTCCTATTTCGCTATGACCAAGCCTTTTTGAAGTTGTTTTTGCATCAACTCCAGCTAGGAGCATAAGACTTGCATTAGTATGCCTTAAATCGTGAAATCTAACATCAGGAAGTTTTCTTCTTTTAATATAATTCCTGTAAGGGGTATGGAAACTTGCAGAAGATGCTTGCGTTCCATTTTCATTTGTAAATACTAAATTAGTATCATATCCCATTTGCTTTTGTTTTTCTTTATGTTCTTTTAATAGCTGCATTAATTCCGTCGGAGCAGTTAAAACTCTTTGTGAACTTTCGCTTTTTGGTTCTTTAAATACTGCAATTTTATTTTTTTCATCCCATACGCTAACCTTATCTATTGTTATTATGTTATTATCAAAATCTACTTTAGACCACTCAAGACCACATATTTCAGAAAGTCTTAGTCCTAATCCAATAGCAAGATTAACAGGAACTTCATATCTACTTCCTTTTACTCCATCAAATAACTGCTTTACCTGTACAGGATCAAGAAAGTTAGCAGTAAATTTTTTAGGTTTTGGAGCTTCTACAAGTTCCATTATATTTTTATTTATGTACTGTAATCTATAAGCATCTTTGAAAGCTTTACTAAGCAATCTGTGATACTGCAGTTTAGTTTTTTCAGATAATCTGCTTAAACTGTTATAAAATTTATTAATTAGTAATGGAGTTACCTTTTGTAATTCAGTATTGCCCATAAATTGAATTATTTCATTAATGATAAGTTCATAACGGTTATATGTAGTTATAGATAATTTATTATACCTATCAGAATGCCACTCCCTTAAAAAGCTTTCTACAGTTAATTTATTAGGTATTATTAAATCATTGTTTAGCAGTTTATTTTTTTCTTTTATTAATAATTTATTAGCTTCTCGTGATGAATTAAAACTTCCAAGATTTTTTTGCTTTCTTCTATTATCATTATCACGATATTCAACCATTACATAATACTTTGAATTTCTTTGTCTAATAAATACACTTAATATATCCAATTATATCAACTCCTTATTTTTGATTATTACCAGGAGTGTTGGATTTATACTGACATCCAAAAACTATTTTCCCATTCTCCTTTATTTTGATAATTCTTTCTAGCAATTCTTTTTCTTTTTCATTTAACATTTTGTCCCCACCTTATAATCCCATTTAATAATATATTATACTGTTTTTTCCTAAAAATAAATATGAGCTTATATGCCCATAAGAACATATGTTCTAAAGTATTCTAAAAAAATACTGATAGCTTGTATCAGCAGTTTTATTTATCAAGTAATTTATCTATATCAAATCCAACATCTTCAAGCTTTTTTATTAAGCTTTGTAATGTTTCTTTGTTTACATTTCTTTTATCGCCTTTAATTTCAATTTCGTAGTCTTGTGGTAAATATATAATAGAGTTGTTTGGTTCATCAACTCTCCCATATAAATAATCAGTTGTAACATTAAAAAAGTCAGCTATTTGTTTTACAATTTCTCCATTTGGAACTCTGCCAGAACAATATTTAGAAACTGTAGGAGCAGTAGCATTAATTTTTTGTGCAAATTCAGTTTGACTCAAGTGATTTTCATTTAAAAGTTGAGTTAACCTATCACCAAATATCTTCATTTTATCACCCCTTTTTATTATATTTTATATAAAAAAGACATAAAAAGCACTTTAAATGCCAAAAAAGAATTTTTTTTCACAAAAAGCATTGACAATGCCAAATTGGAATAGTATATTATATACATAAGCTATTCCAAATTGGAATAAGGAGGTGAGAACATGTCAAATAACGTTGAGTTTTTTAGTAAAAGACTAGGCATTAGTAGAAAGGAAATAGCTGAAGCAATTGGAAAATCTACTAGAACAGTAGGGGAGAAGATTAATAATAATATCCCTTGGACACAAATGGAAATTATGCTTGTAACTAATTTACTTAAAACTAAAGACCAAAGTTTAAATGTAGAAACTATTTTTTTTAAAGAGCTTTATTCCAAAATGGAATAATACAATTATAGTTTAACCAATACAAAAGAATAATATGCCAACTTTTAAATGGGGGAGCAGGAGAAAGAAGGCAATAAAAATGATAAAACTAGAATACTACAGAATAAAAAAAGGGTTTACTGTGTATGGGCTAAGTAAGGCAACAGGAATATCTAGGAGGCAGTTAGCAAGGATAGAAGATGGCACAAGTATGCCAACTGCATTAAAAATAATAGAAATCTGTTTAGCTTTAGATATTACACCAAATGAACTCTTAGGATGGGAGGAAATTTACAATGAGAAGAAGCGAATTGCCAGAAGTAATGACAATTAAAGATGTACAGGAATTTCTTAAGATAAGCAAAAATACAGCTTATGACTTAATAAAAAGAGAAGAGTTTCCGGTTGTAAGGCTTGGGAGATTATTAAGAATTAATAGAGAAAAGTTTCTTGAATGGTTTGATAAGGCAAGTTAGGAGTAAATAAATTATATATAAACTTTGGGCATAAGATAAATAGGGCTATAAAGCCTTTTTAAATGGTCGAAAGTGCGAAAAATGCTGTAATTAATGGTCAACTCTTATCAAAAACCACACACCGATAAGAGTAAGGTGAGGAATTGGAAAGATTAAATAATTATAAAGGGGGATTTTAAATGGAAACAATGAACTTTTGGGGAATGTGTACTTTTGTACTTCCTATATTAATGGTTATAAGTATCGGATTTATAGTTATGATTAGTTCTTTACTTAAAGGAATATTTAAGTTTTTAGGAGGGGTAAGATGACAATACAAAAAATGCTTGAAGAAGCGATTAAATTATTTGGGACAAGCGATGAAGTTACTATTTTATTAAGCCAAAAGAGAGATAAAGAAATAGTTGAACTTCAAAAGGTTAATTATGAAAACTATAAAAGGAGTGAGTATTGTGGAATGTAAAAATTGCAGTTGGTTTAAGATTAATCCTTTTATATTTGATGATGGAACTCAAACAATGGAGTGTATTAAATATAACAGTTTCTTAGGTTTTACTACCAGTACAGGTGAAATTACTAAGCAAAGGAAAAATGATAATTGCATTTATAAAGAAGTGATAGATAAGCCTATAAAGAAAAGGCAAATATCACCTAAGAGCAATGTAAGGGGAATTACTTGGGATAAAAGGGACAAGATATGGAAAGTCACATTTTGGGATAGAAAAGCAAGAAGAAAAATTCATTTAGGGCAACATAAGGATTTGGACCAAGCAATAAAACTTTTAGAAGAGTGGTTAAAAATGAGGTAACTATGGATAAGGACAAGGAACAATTAGTTTTGGAGCATTTACAACTAGCTAATAAAATTGCTATTCAAATGTTTGCTAAATTAAAGAATAAATACACATTAGATGAATTGAAAAGTAGTGCATACTTAGGACTTATTACTGCAGCTGAAAAGTATGAAATTAATAATAATAAACCTTTTGAAAATTTCGCTAGAAAAAGAATTAAAGGTGCAATATTAGATGAAGTTAAAGATGATAAGAGATACAACATAAAAAGAGGTATTCCACATAAAGAGCCTATACAATCATTAAATTGTAATTGTAATGAAACAGGTAAATCAATTGCATTTATAGATTTGTTACAGGATAAAGGAGATTTTTTCGAGGATTTACTTATTAATTATGAAATAGAAAAACTTTTATCATGTTTGGATCATAAAGAAAGAGAATTAATAGATATGTATTATTTTCAATGTTTAACTCATGAAGAGATTGCCCAAATATTAAAAGTGCATAGGACAACAGTAACTAAAGCATTAAAAAAGATAATAGAAAAGATAAAAGGTTGCCTAACCACCGGCAAGTAGTACAAGCAACCTAGTGTAAATAAATTTACTTTTATATTGTACAGGATAAAGGAGGTTTTGTAAATGACTAGAGAACAAGCTAAAAGAAAAATTGAAGCTAAAAAGCAGTTTATCAGCATTTTATCAGAAGAAATGCAAGAAGCTATTGAGAAATATAACTTTGATGAAGAGTATTGGATACAACAAAAGAGTAGGGCAAGACTTAAAGCTACTATGAAGATGATTAGAAGAGAAACTATAGCTTTAGAAAAGCTTATGTATAACTGGTATGAAATGGAGGTTTAAAAATGAGTAGATTCAAATTTAGAGCCTGGAATAAAGAAGATAAAATAATGGTTTATGACAATGAAGATAAATCAGCTATGTTTTGGGATGGAGTTTGTTGCTCTGATATTAAAATTGTAAATAAAAGATTAGAACAAAAAGATACTTATATATGGCAACAATGTACAGGAATTAAAGATATAGACAAGCAGTTTATTTATGAAGGTGATATATGTGCAGTAACTTACTGCAACTTTGATGGAGAGCCATATGACAATGTTTTAATAAGGGAAGTTAAGTGGAAAAATTCCGGTTATAGATTATGTGAAAATTATTCCGGTACAGAGTTATCAAGTAGCTTAACTACCAAAGATATATTTTCAGTAAAGGTAATAGGAAACATATACGAGGGGGTTAAAGATGGACTTTCTTAAGATGTTAGCAAGTACCAAATGTGGTAAGTGGTTTAAACATAAAATTCATTATGTTAATGGATTTGGTTATAGATGTAAATATTGTGATGTAACTAAGCAGCAAGCAAGGTTAAATGGAGGGATAAAGAAATGAGTTTAAGTTTTAGAAAGTTAAAAGAAACTGAAATTGATGTAAGGGTAGCAACAGTTACTGCTAAAGGGGTTTCATTACTCCTATACAAAGATGCTAGATGTGACATGAATATCTTAGATGAAACAGTAGGGCCTTACAATTGGAAAAGAGAACATGCCAGAGATAATGCAAACTGCATAGTATCAATATATGATTCAGAAAAGAAAGAATGGGTATCGAAGGAAGATACAGGGACAGAAAGTTTTACAGAAAAAGAAAAGGGACTTGCATCAGATAGCTTTAAGAGAGCTTGTTTCAATTGGGGAATTGGTAGAGAGTTATATACTGCTCCTTTCATATGGATATCAGCAGATAAGACAGAATGTGTACAAGGTGCTAATGGAAAGTGGAAATGCAATGATAATTTTAAAGTGCTTAAGATTACCTATACAAAAGATGGTCAAATAGATGGATTAATAATTTCATCTAAGAAGAATAAACAAGCCTTTGTTCAAATGCCGAAAGGAGATGCTTAAATTGATGGATTTAGAATTTGATTTAAGAAATAGTAATGTTAATCAAGTTAAAGCAGTTTTAGCTGGTGACCATTATGAGGTAGTAATTAGAGGTATTAATGTACAGGCTAATTTAAAATTTGATTATGAAACTTTTGATAATTTGGCAGATGATTTTAGAAGTCTATGCAACGAGAAAAGATATGATGAACTTGAAGAAGCCTATATCTTAATGCAAGCTGAAAAAGAAGAGTTAGAAAATGAGTTAGAGTGCTTAAGAGAAGCAAATGAAATATTAAGGAGGAAATAAGAGTGAATAAAGTAATTATGATTGGAAGGTTAACTAAAGAAGTTGCATTAAATACAACAGGAGCAAAGCCAGTAGGAAAGTTTACTATAGCAGTAAATAGAGATTTTAAAAATAAAGATGGAAAGTATGATGCAGATTTTATAAACTGCGTAGCATTTGATAAGAGAGCAGAAGTTATTGCTAAACATTTTAGTAAAGGAAGTCAAATAGCACTTACAGGAAGTTGGAGAACAGGCTCTTTTGATGGGAAAGATGGAAATAAAGTTTATACAAATGAGTTATTTGTAGATAGTTTTGAATTTATAGGACAAGCTACAGGAAATACCAATACAGGAAGTAATGAGGTTGATAACTCAAATATAAGTAATGACACAAGCTTTGAAGAGCCAGTAGATGATGGTAGCTTACCATTTTAATTAGTGGGGACTTAAGTCCCCTTTAATAGGAGGATATTATGAGTGATTTATTATTAGAGGTTTTACAAGATGATAGTTTAAGCCTTGGAGCAAAGGGGCTATTTAGTTACCTTTATACAGTTAATAAGGATTGTGAAAAAGATTTAATAGAGATCTTGGAGGATATAAATATACATCAAAATACTTTTGCAACACATGTGCATGATTTAGTTTGTTGCGGATATTTAAAAGCAAGATATATTTATACATTAAATAGGAAGCCAATGTTTGCATTTAGAGATACAGGATTTGAATTTAAGATTACGAGTGAGGGAATTTATTATAGATCTAATAGAAAGATGTATGAAGTCTATATAAAGACTAAGGATAATCCAAGAAAATATTTAGGAAGTGCAAGTAGCTTTAAAAAAGCACAACATTTAAAAAGAAGATATAGATTGGAACATAAGGAGGAATTTATTTGAGAAATAAATATACAGAAGCAGAAATAAAAGTTTTACTTAAGAATTTATGTGTAATAGTTGATACTAGAGAGCAAGTTTGGAGCAATATAGAGGAATACTTAAAAAAGTCAAATATCCTGTACAGGAGAGAAAAGCTAAGTCAAGGTGATTACAGTATTTGCATTATAAGTAATGAAGAAACTAAGCCTTTAGGCATTAATAGGGACTTGTATTTTGACAATGAGATAGTAATTGAAAGAAAAGCCAGTATTGATGAAGTTGCTGGTAACATGAAAGAGCCCGACAGAACAAGGCTAAAAAAAGAGTTCAGTTATCTTAAGAGCAGAGGGGTAAAGGTACACTTTTATTTGCAAGATGAAAACTATGATTTAAATTTACGTAAAGGTGCTTATAGAAGTGAATATAATCCAAAAGCTTTATTCGGTAGTATAAAGACATTTGAAAGTGAGTTTGGTTTTACAGTAAGACCAGTACACAAAGATGTTATAGGAAGCGAGATTTATTATACATTATATTATCATGTTAAAAACTCATTGTTAGGGAAATAGTTTGAATAAAATGCAAATAAAATGGAGTGATTGTTATGACAAGATTAGAAAGAGCTTATCAAGAATACCCAACAGGATTGGTTTACGAAGGTTGTTATCTTCAAAATTTAGATTGTTGTCCTTATTTTGTAGATATGGGAGAAGATGATTTAGATAAATATAGTCTAGTTGTAAAAAACAATAAAATACTAGGATGTAGAGGAATAACTTGCGAACAATGTTGGAATAAGGAATTTAATGAATAATTCATTAATAGGAGGTATAAATATGAAAGATTACATGGGTGAATTAGAAAGAGAACGTTATTGCATGTTTTTAGTAGCTTTAAAAATAGCTGGTGAGTTACTAGAAAGTAGTTTATTTAGTAAAGAGGAAAAGTCAAACCTTAAGAGATGCATTACTTGGGGAAGAAAAGTAAATCTTTTAGAAGAAGGAAGATTAAACAAGTCAGCATCTAAAACATTGCTAAATATGATGAATAACGGTCATATAACTTATATGGATAAGTATGGGTCACAGTTATGGGATAAGAAGAAAAGTGCAAATATAAAAGATAAATACGAAGAAAATAAAGAGTATTTTGAATTAGTCGAAATGATATTCCATTACAACTGTAGAGGATGTCAAAAATGTGATTATAAAACTTGTGATTTCTATAAAGTATTTGAGCAACATATGATTCCAGAAATGCAAGTTAATGAACCAGGAAAATGTAAATTCTTTTATGAGGAGATTTAAAAGTGTATAACATAGTAATTACTAGAAAAAAAGCAAAAGTATTATTAAAGTTTGTGGATAAGCTTAAAGATGGACCTGTACATTTAAGAGTGTTTGAAGAAGAAAATAATCTTAACATACAACAAAGATACAATTATATAAAAACACTTAAAAAATTAGATTTAAATTTAATTGTAAAGGGCGAAAAAGAAGAAAAGATAGTTACTCTAGCAACAAAAGAAAATTTATTTAAAGCTATTGCATTTTTAAAGTATAGAATTGATAAAAGCAAAACATTTGAAGAGTATTACAACTTAGAAATTGCATCAATGAATTTTAATAAAAAATCTATAATTGCCCTTATAGAGGAATATAAGGCATACAAGAAAACTAGAGAAGAAGTTATTAATTCATTAAATGTATTGTTAGCTCCAAGCACTCATACAGAAAAGAATATAATAAAAAGCACTTATGAGGAATGGAGAAGAAATTTTATGATTATGGAGAGTGATCCTAATGAGTATTATAGATGTTAAAAGAGAATACAATTATTGGTTAGGTAGATATATGAAAGCTGAAGCTTTTATTAATTCCAGTACAGAAGAAGTTATTGAAAAGCATCTTGAATTATTTTATCAAGTTGTAAGGGAATTAAGTAAGTTAATAGATGTTTATTTTAAATTAACAGGAAAAGAAATGACAAGTTACGAAAAAAATAATGGATTTAAGGAGGTATAGTCAATGAAAAAGGAAAGCTTAATAACAGATATAGCTTTAGAAGTTGCTAATTTAGTAGAAAAGAAAAATCATGATTATGGAAATAGTTTTGATAAAACTGTAGAGGAATATGGTGAGGTTGCTTATTTTTTAAGAATAGAGGACAAGTTAAGTAGGTTGAAAAGTCTTAATAAGAAAGATGCTGCAGTAGTTAGCGAAAGTGTAGAGGACACACTTAAGGATATCATAGGTTACACATTATTAATGATTAATTACAAGAGAGAAAAAGAGTATGCTAAGGAATTAATTAATTTATAAAGGATAAGGTATAAAACTTATGAGCAACAATATCGCAGATGATGGGGAAGTATATAGATTGTATAAAATGTTGAATGCAACATGGGAGAAAACTTCATATGTTGGAAATAAGGAAACATTATTTAAAATTTGGAGAAGTTTATGCCAATCAAATATTTATCTTTTTGATGTGAGAAAAGAAAATATAGGATAAAGAAAAGAACAATTTGAATATATTACGTACGAAAGGAGTTTAATATTATGGATATTGGAAAATTAATATATAGATTATATGAGCAATGCGAAAGCATAGAAGAGTGTGAAGATTTACTTCAGGAAATAGAAGAGTTAAATGAAGTTAACTATTCGTCAAGAATAGATAAAATGGGAAGTAAGTAACTAACAATTCAAAAATATTATGAAAAAAGGAGATAATTATGATTAAAGTAAAGAAGTTAATACCAGATGCTATTATGCCACAAAGGGGGAGAAGTGGTGATGCTTGTTATGACCTATACACAAGCGAGGAAGTTTTTCTAAGAGAATCGAAGGGTAAGGTACTTGCTCCAACAGGTATTGCATTAGAATTACCAGTAAATTATGAAGCGGAGATAAGACCAAGAAGTGGGATAAGCTTAAAGGGTTTAGAAGTTAAAAGGTTAAGTGATGATGTTCCAGAGATTGTTGATGTAGATGTTATTCAAGGCACTATAGATAGTAATTATAGAGGTGAAATAAATATAATAATTAGATATTCATCTTTTTATCAAACTTATATACCAAAAGGTACTAAATTAGCTCAAATGAAAATAAATTATGTTCCCGATACAGAATTAATTGAAGTTGAAGAGCTATCAGATAGCAATCGTGGGACAAAGGGTTTTGGGTCAAGTGGAGTTTAAAATATTTTTAGTAGTTAACATAATAACAGTTATAGTTAACATGGTTATTTTGCTTAAGATAGCAAAGAAATTAGATATAAAACTGTAAAGGGAGAATATAAAATGGCAATTGATTTTAAAAAGCTTTATGAAAGCAGAATTAAAGAAATAGATATACAAATTAAAAAAGCCATTCAATTAAAGAAATGGGCGGTTAAGAAAAGTTTAGAGGAAGAAAAAGAAAGACTTTTAGCTCATATTAGTTTAATAGATAAGAACAATTGTTGTGTTTAAAGTCGATATTTTAAAAGTAAAATAAATAAGCTTACAGGTGCGAACTGTAAGCCTAAATAACAGATAAAGTATTACCAGTACCTTACCTAATGCATATTGCAACTATAATATTACCAGTATTTTAAGTTGGAGTAAATGGTATGGACTGGTTTTACTTGACCTAAAATAGGAGGTATAAAGATGAAAATAGAAGAATTAGACTTGAAGTCTATAATTGAGAGTGAAACTAATAGTAGATTTAATAGAAATAATAAAATATGTTGTCCTATACACAAAGAAAAAACTCCTAGTTTATCTTTAGATGCTAAAAGAAATAAATGGCGTTGCTTTGGTTGTGGGTGTGGAGGAGATGCTATTGACTTCATAAGAGAAGTTAGGGGGCTAAATTATGTAGAAGCTTGCCAGTATCTTGGAGTTGACCTTAACGAAGATTATAAAGCAATTGTAGAGGAAGAAGAAAAGGTAAGAAATTATATTAACTGGTGTTTAGATCACATGGATAACTTAAAAGATTGGAAGTTAATTAAGTTATATAGATTTGAAGATGAAGATAATAAAACACTTTATTTTACTGCTAAATTTTCAACTCCAACTAAGAAAGAAATAAGATATTTCAGTATAGTTGATGGAAAGGTTGAATGGAATAGAAATTCCGATGCAGTTCCTTATAAACTTTCAAGATTAACAAGAGCATTGCAAGAGAATAAGCCTATATTCATTGTAGAGGGTGAAAAAGATGCCGATACAATAAGTCATTTAGGATATGTAGCGACTTCTCTAAAGGGAATTAAGAACTTACCTATAAATATATTCCAAGATGCAAATATCTACTCTATAGCTGATACAGGGAAAGCAGGAGAGCAGTATCAAGAGAAAATTTGGTATGAATTAAAGGATAAAATTAAGCATTTTAGAGTTGTAGATTTACCAGGATTAGAATTATTAGGAGATAATGCAGATGTAACTGATTGGTTTCAAGATGGTCATACTAAAGAAGAATTTAAAGCGGCTATGAAAGACAATTGGGATTGGAAAGTAAGTAAACTTTATAAATATGTTACTTTTGATAAAAACATGAAAGCAAAACCACTACTTGTATGGGAAAACTTGGAGATATTACTTAAAAGAAAAGGTATCACTTTAAAATATAATGAATTGTCTAAATCAATAGAGTATTTCGGGACAATTAATTCTAGCTTAAATAATAATGCTACTTTAGAAGATATTTATTCATTATGCCATAAAGAGCATTTTAAAATATCAAAGGAAAACTTAGCTGCAGCACTTAATAGAATAGCTCAAAAATATAAATATAATCCTGTACAGGGATATTTAGAGGAATGCTTAAAAAAATATGATAAAACCAACCTCTACATAAAAGCATTATGTGAAACAATAGTTACTCCAGAAAGCTATGATGAAAATATCAAAGAAATGTTTGTAACTAAATGGCTTTTAAATGTTTGCAATATAGCTTTTAATGATGGAACAGTAGGAAGTGAAGGAATATTAGTAATTCAAGGAGCACAAGGTTTAGGGAAAACTCGATGGATTAAGTCAATAGTTCCAAATAAGCTTTGGGTAAAGACAGGATTAGAAGTAGATCCATCTGATAAAGATAAAGTTTATCAAGCTACTAAGTATTGGATAACAGAACTTGGAGAACTTGATGCAACTCTTAAGAAAGACCAAGCTAAATTAAAGGCATTTTTCACAGAGAGCATGGACGAGTACAGAAGACCATATGAAAGATTTACTGAAAGCTATCCTAGACTTACTGCATTTTATGCAACAGTAAATAAGGAAGAGTTCCTTAAAGATGAAACAGGTAATAGAAGATATTGGACAATACCAGCTAAGGAAATGATAGTAGAGCATTATATAGAACTAGACCAACTTTGGGGTGAAGTAATGTACAAGCTAAGAGTAGAGAAAATGCCTTATTGGTTAACTGATATTGAAAAAGAATTATTGAAAAAGAATAATGAAAGCTTTGAAGTAAAAGATGAAACCTATACAAGAATAGCCGATAGTTTTGTATGGGAAACTGATAAAGAGTTTTGGTGTGAAAGATTTACCGGTACTGAAATAGCTGAATTATTGAATATTAAAAATATGACAACTATAAAATCAACCTTAGAGAAATTTGGAGTTAAACAGAAAAAAAGTGGTAGTAAAAGATTCTATGAATTACCGCCATTAGCTGGAAATGTAATTAATAAATTAGATTCAAAAAGGAATTATAGTTATGGATATTAATAAATTTGAAATTATTATTCATTAGATATTAAAAAATTAGAATACGAATAAAATTGGTCTTTGAAAATTGAATAGTACAGTAATGTTAATTTAAAAAGTCGAAACTTGCCTGTTATTTGTCGAAATAAAAATCACGATTTTGTGAAATAAGTGTATACAATTCACGAAATCGTGATATAATAAGAGTATAAGATGAATCAAAAAACAAATTTGGAGGTAAGTTAAAATGACTAAGAAAGAATTAATGGTAAAGGCTCATAAAATGGCAAAGGAAATTAAAAATGAATATCCAGAAGTTGATTATAAATTCCAATTAGGTTTATGTTTAGCTTACCTTCACGAAGAAGGAGAGAAAGAAATGGTAGAATTAAAAGGATCAGAAAAGCAAATTAAATGGGCAGAAGAAATAAGAGAAGATTTATTAGTACGTGTAGAACAAATGAGAAATAGACCAGCAACACAAGGGAAATATATATCTGATTATTTAGGAGAAGATTTTCCGATTATAATTCGTAAAGATAAAGAAAATAGAGCATTAAGAAGTAATATTGGGAATGCATATTTAGATAAATTTGTATCAATAGTAGAAAAAGAAGAAAAGGCTTCAAAATTTATCGAAGTTAGAGGTTATAGTAATATGATTACTGTTATTGGAGAAACATTACAAAAAGGTAGATTATAAGGAGTATAAAAATGAATAAAATAGAACTCATAAACTTTTTAAAAATTAATGTTAATGGTAAAGGTGATTTTGATAGAGATGTTATTATTGTTACTGGGAAGAAGCAAGATTGTAAGGTGTTTAATTTAATGCCTTACAATAGGTCTTGCAGTAAAATAGGATTTTATGATTCGCTTTTTAAATTGTATAGTGAACTACAAGAAATAAATGACTTAGAAGAATTTGTAGATAACTTAGATAAAAACCACAACATTCTATACATCATGAATGTAAAAGATAAGATCCCACATTATTACACCGAAACATCCTTAGATGAGATTATGACATTAGTAGAAGCAACAGAAAAGTGGGGATTGGCGGATAGCACATTAAGAAAGTTACTTACAACAGATAAACTAATATCAAATGTTGATTATAAAAAGAGTGGTAAGGCAACACTTATAACAAAGAGAGCTATGATTAAAATATATGGAGATATGCCAGGGGTGGAAATATAAATTTAAAAATACAAAATGTGAGAGGTTAAAACCAAAATAATAATTAACATTACTGTGCTATTCAATTTAGAGTAGGACAGTATTTTTTATTCGCAATTCAAAAATATTACGAGGGAACATGATAAAAGGAGAGTATTAAATGAAAATAACAGTTAAGCCAATTACAGAAAGCAAGAGAATATTAGATAAATGCAGATTAACAGTAAATAAAGGACCTAGTAAAAATTCTAGGCCCAGTACAGTATTCCTAGATAATATTTATATGTCGGAACATTCACCTATAAGAGAAAAGTTATTTGATGTATACATAGAGGATATTCCGTATTGTATAAGCACTCACTTTGTTAGACATCATCAAGGCATAGAGAAGTATGTTACAACTTCAAGAAGCGATAGAACGGATATTGCAGATAGGTCGCAAAGAAGTCAAATGGATTTAGTTTCTATGAGCATGACAGTAAATTCACAGGCATTAATTAATATGAGCAAGGTAAGATTATGTTGGTGTGCAGATAAAGATGCTAGAAAAGTAATGTTTGAAATAGTTAGGCAAGTAAAAGAATTAGAACCAGAGTTAGGAAGTAAATTAGTTCCTAGTTGTGTATATAGGGGATTTTGTTCTGAAGGAAATGAAAGCTGCGGTTACAGTAGAGAGTTCCTAAAGAATTGGAGAAAAGAATACTTGAATGGAAGAAAACAAATATTATAGTTTAAGGGAAGGTGTAAAAACCTTCTTTTTTTATTGCCTATACAAAAGAATATGCTCATTATATTAAAAAAAATATTTTTGGGACAGTTGGGACAAGACTAGGGACAGGGGCAGCAAAAAGTGGGACAGGCTTGGGACAGAGCAATAAAAATAAATTGAAATAATTGTAAAATGATTAGAAATAAATTACAGTAGAATTTTGCAATTTGGGACAGGTAGAGCAATTTGGGACAGGCTTGGG
>JABLTO010233761.1_pt1 | contig 14565 bp, 11 predicted proteins | sample 7160091 | NCBI WGS metagenome assembly JABLTO01 (sample SAMN14651225, study PRJNA627086) | human gut metagenome | isolation source: feces | host: Homo sapiens
AATATGCCGCCACAAAAAGCTGTGACAAAACCTATACTTTTTGTCACAAACAAGAAAAACCATATAATTTTAAATTTTTTGTTGACTTTTCATCAATTTGATGATAGAATTATGGTAATGATTTATGAATAATTATTATTAAAAAAGCTGTGACAAAAAGTATAGGTTTTGTCACAGCTTTTTGTGGCGGCATATTACCATAGAACTTTTTCAAAATTGGGTTTGGGTACAAAAAAAGAACCGCCGAGATTGGCGGTTCCCTCAGACTTTAGCATACTCCGGCGATAATCAAGATTGTGCTTGTTTCCTCCTCCCAGATAACCGCTGCTCCGAATGCCTCAACAACGGCTCTCACGGGCATGCAGGTTCTGCCGTTAATAATTTGCGGCTCGGCTTCGAGGGTTATTTCCTCTGTTTTCACACTTCCGTCAAGAGGGTTTTTTGTTTCCTTTACCATTATGCCGCTGTCAGCCTTTAGCTTCACGGTTGTAATGTCGTCACTGATTATTACCTGTTCCTGCGCCTCGTCCCACTCGACTGTTTTTTCCAGCGTTTCCATAAGCACCCGTATGGGCACCAACGTCCGCCCGTTTACAATAACCGGCTGCTGGTCGGGGAATGTCAGCTCATAATTGCCGTCAATATTGATTTTTATTTCTGACGCATCTGAAAATACAGGTTCGTCCGCCCTTTGTTCCGCTCCCGACGTGTCAACGCCCAATTTTTTAAAGCCGTAGTTAAACATTTTTATCGTATCTGTAAACCGCGCCTCGTTAGACTCTGACGGAAGCGACACGGTTATCACCCGCTTTCCGTCAAGCTCCGCCGTACCGCACATACAGTAGCCGGACGCATCGGTCATGCCGTTTTTAAAGCCGTCCGCACCCTCGTAATAATAATCGGTAAACAGCTTGTTCAGATTGTAATATGTGTTCCCGTGAAACTCCACAGATGCACGTTTTGTGCGTTCGAGTATTTCGGGGTAATCCTCAATCATACGCCTTGTCATTATTGCCACTTCACGGGCTGACATTAGATTTTCCTCATCGTCTGTATCAGGATTAATACACACTCCGGTTCCGTTATGGAATTCGCTTTCAATGCCTATTTCCTCCGCCTTCGCATTCATACGCTTCACAAATTCACGCTCGTTTCCGCACAAGAGCTCTGCGCAGGCAGTAACGCACGCAGCAGCGGAATCTATGACTATCATATCAATCATTTCGTCAAGGGTGTATTCTTCGTCATATTCAAGATTTACCATCATTTTATAATCTTCATTTCGCGAAAGACTGTAAACATTCTCGCTTATAGGAACAATATCATCCAAATTCAGCTCGCCGTTTTTGACCGCGTCTAAAAGCACATACACGGACATCATCTTCGCTATGGACGCCACGGGTTTTTGCGTATCCGCATCAAAAGCATACAGCTCATCGCCCGTTTCAAAATCCATTACATAGGCGCTCTTTGAGGTAAGGGCTTCCCCGTCAAGGATTGGGTAATCAGGCTGCTTTGAATAGGCTGTAATGTATGCCGCACCGTCCGTATCGCTCCATTGAAAATCATATACATTTTTAAACTCATCCACAGACATACACATGTAGCCGCCGATGCAGTACACATCGGCTATTGTGTGCTGCTGTGCGCCGTCATCCAGAATAACCGTAACATCGCTGTTATTAACGACGGAGTATGCCTTTTGTCCGTTTTTGTTTTTATAAAATTCAAGGGGTATGGGAGTGACTGTCTTGCCTTCGTTGTATTTTATATACAAGGTCTTTGTGTCCTCAAAATAGTTAATATCAAAGCCATAATCATTTAAATCCTCCGCTATTATAACCGCATGAGGAGACGAACCTCTGTACGAGAAGGTGGGAACCTCTGCTCCGTTAATGAAAGTGCGCATATCGGTGTAATATATGCTGTCGTATTTATTGCTTGCAACAGAAAAGCCGTAGTCCAGCAGCCTCGCCGTATCTATAAAACGCTGCCCTGTTGATGATGAGTTCATTGTAACGGAAATCATACGTCTGCCGTTTCTTACTGCGGTACCGCAAAAGCAATATCCCGCCGCAGGAGTGGTTCCCGTCTTTAGCCCGTCCGCACCGCTGTAATAATAGGTATCGAGCAAGTGATTTGTGGTGTTATATGTATTGCCGTGAAAATATACGGATTTTTTAGCGGTGCGCTTGAGAATATCCGGATAATCCCTTATAATATTCCGTGCTAAAATCGCCATGGAAATAGGCGATATCTCATTATCCGCAATGCCGCAGCTATCGCGGTAATACGCCTCAAGACCCATCTCCCCCGCCTTTTTATTCATTCTTTCAACAAACGCCGCCTCGCTGCCGTTGCCCAAAAGCTCCGCCAACGCAATCGCCGCCCCGCTTGCGGAATAGGTAACCACAACCCCTATCATCTCGTCAACCGTGTATGTGGTGTTATAGTAAAGGGGCAAAACGCTTTGATAAACGGAGTTGCGCGACTTGTTATATACGTTCTCGCTTATAGGCACAACGGTATCAAGAGTAATCTCCCCGTTTGCCAAAGCCTCATATACACAGTATAAATTCATAATCTTAGTCATGCTGGCAGGCACGCGCGGCGTGTTTCCGTTGTACTCGTACAGTATTTCCCCTGTGTCATAATCCATAACGCAGGCGCCGGAAGACGAAATATAATTGCCGCCGACCTCAGCAGCGCTCACTCCCGGTACGATTAATACCTGCCCGCACATAATTATTGCAAATGCTAAAACCAAACTTAAAATCCTTTTTTTCATCATCCTACCTCCGTTAAATCCACAATTGAATTATCTCCGTACTGCGCCCTTGTAACGCTTGACGTCATTGTTATCGCCGTAACCGGACATAATTTTTTTGAAGTAATACGCTTCACCTTCATAGGCTTTCCCTCCGATTTTAGTATTCTGTTAGTTAAATTATAAAGTAGTAATGCTTTTATGTCAACTGTTAAAACATTTAATAAAATATTTGCAATATATGATTGAATTCTAATTTTAAATACATACGCTTCGGGTAGATGGCAACACTATAAGCTCAGTTTATTGCATGTTATCCGATTTTTAACACCGTACTCACGGGTCTCGTATACGGCATTACGCAACTGTGTGTTTACGGTTCGCTGCCCTTGCGGCAAGCACCCTATATTGGACTTTCACCAATCAGATATGCGCCATGCCCAACACACATTAAAAGGGAACCGCCACACCGAGCGGTTCCCTTAATTATTAAATTCTTCTGTCAAGGACTCCTACCTTGCTTTTTTTGTACTCCTCAAATCTTCCCTCATCCAATGCGTCTCGAATTTCGGACATCATATTATTATAGAAATACAGATTGTGGATTACCGCAAGGCGCATGGCAAGCATTTCGTTTGCCTTAAACAGGTGACGCAGGTATGCCTTTGAGAAGTTCCTGCAGGTGTGACAGCTGCATTCAGGGTCAAGGGGACTTTCGTCTCTCTCGTACTTTGCATTTCTGATATTGATTATTCCCTGTGAGGTGAAGATAGTACCGTGTCTTGCGTTGCGGCTGGGCATTACGCAGTCAAAAAAGTCCACGCCCCTTGCCACAGCCTCCAATATATTAACGGGAGTGCCCACGCCCATAAGGTATCTGGGCTTGTCCTTTGGCATGAACGGCTCTACCGCCTCAATTATGGAGTACATCACCTCTGTGGGTTCTCCTACTGCGAGGCCGCCTATGGCGTATCCGTCAAGGTCAAGCTCTCTGATTTGCTTCATATGCTCTGTGCGCAAATCCTCAAAGGTGCTGCCCTGATTTATTCCAAACAGCAATTGTTTTTTGTTAATCGTATCCTCAAGGCTGTTCAGGCGGTTCATCTCGTCCTTGCAGCGTTTAAGCCAACGGGCGGTCATGTCCGCAGACTCCTTTGCATACCTCTTTTCGCAGGGGTTTTCCACGCACTCGTCAAACGCCATGGCAATTGTTGAGCCCAAGTTGGACTGGATTTGCATACTCTCCTCGGGACCCATAAATATCTTTCTGCCGTCTATATGGGAGGAAAAATAAACTCCCTCCTCCTTTATATTCCGCAGCTTTGCCAGGGAGAACACCTGAAAGCCGCCGCTGTCCGTCAATATAGGTCTGTCCCAATTCATAAACTTATGAATGCCGCCCATGTCACGGATAACCGTATCTCCCGGGCGCAGGTGCAGATGATATGTGTTGGACAGTTCCACCTGACAGCCTATCTCCTTTAAATCAAAGGCGTCCAAAGCCCCCTTTATGGCTGCCGCCGTTCCCACGTTCATAAAGACCGGAGTCTCGATTGTTCCGTGAACTGTTTCAAATCTTCCCCGTCTTGCTCTGTTTTCTGTTTTAAGTAATGTATACATATTTTCTCCCTATTAACTAATATAACAGCATAGCGTCACCGAAGCTGAAAAATCTGTATTTTTCACGCACCGCCTCACCGTATGCCTTAAAGATATTTTCCTTTCCCGCAAACGCCGAAACCAGCATAAGCAATGTGGATTCGGGCAGGTGGAAGTTGGTTATTATTGCGTCTGTCGCCTTGAACCTATACCCGGGATAGATGAAAATGCTTGTATCTCCCATGCAGGCGGAGATTTTTCCGTCCTCCGCCGCCACGGTTTCAAGAGTTCTCACCGAGGTTGTTCCCACGGCGATAATCCTGCCGCCTCTCTCGCGGGTTTTGTTTATTATATCCGCCGCCTCCTCGGTGACCTCATAATGCTCGGTGTGCATAACGTGCTCCTCAACGTTTTCAACTGAAACAGGTCTAAACGTTCCCAGACCCACATGGAGGGTTAGGTACGCTGTTTCAACGCCCTTTGCCCTAATCTGGTCAATGAGCTCGTTGGTAAAGTGAAGCCCCGCTGTGGGTGCCGCCGCAGAACCGTCAATCTTTGAATACACGGTCTGGTACCGCTCCCTATCCTCCAGCTTTTCCTTTATATAGGGCGGCAGGGGCATTTCTCCAAGCCTGTCCAAAAGCTCCTCCCAAACGCCCTCGTACTCAAATCTGACAATTCTGTTTCCGTCAGGCTTAACCTCTATAATCTCTCCCCGAAGCAGACCGTCTCCGAACACAAATCTCGCTCCGACTCTGCCACGTTTCCCCGGCTTTAGTATAACGTTCCAGGTGTTTATATCAATTCGCTTTAGCAGCAAAAACTCAATTTTCCCGCCTGTGTCTTCCTTAACGCCGTACAGCCTTGCCGGAATAACTCTGGTGTTGTTCATCACAAGGCAGTCCCCGGGATTTAGGTACTCGATTATGTCCCGAAAATGCCCATGGCTTATCTCTCCGCTCTCCCTGTTCATCGCCAGCAGCCGAGAGCTTGTCCTGTCCTCAAGAGGACGCTGGGCAATAAGCTCGGGAGGCAGGTCGTAATAAAAATCCTTTGTTGTCATATATTCTCCTTAAATTAGTAAACTGTTTCAATATATGCGCCGCTGAAATAGTGGGTCAGTATAGTATCATAGGTATAGCCGTTTTCCGCCATTCCCTTTGCTCCGTACTGGCTCATGCCGACCCCGTGCCCCCAGCCCGTGCCCTTAAATATAAAGGACTTATTGGGAACAGAGGCTTCGTCCGCATCGGCGTAGGTCTGCTGATACCGTCCGTTGGTGGCATACAGGGTGTCCCCTGAAAATTCTGCTCTGCCCATGCCTGTCAGCAGCTCAATCTGCGTAGGACGCTTTCTGATAAGACTTGACCCATCGGTCACCGCTATGTACGCCTGAGCCTGAGCGTCCCCGTCGCCCACAACAGTGAACATCTGGCTCTTGGTTACGGTTCCGAAAACCGTTCTGCACTCCTCAAGGAGCAGGGTCTTTATAGCTGTGTTTCCCGTGACGCGCAGCTTGGTAACTCTGCCCTCGGGAGAATACTCCAGCGCCTCTATTTTCTGCACATCGCCTACATCGTACCCCTTGTTCCTCATAAGGGTTGAGGCTTCCTCCACGGTGAGCACTCCCGACCAAACGCCGTTGGGGATATTTTCCGTGTCCTCATAGGAATTATCCACGCTTACCAGATAGGGAACTTCATTGCCCCAGACATACTTAACGTCCTCAGTGGCAGAGCCCATGGATGAGGAATAATAAAGCTGGCACAGCTCACCGTCATAAGCCATAACCTGACCCCTGGTGGCATCAACAGCGTCGTAAATCGACTGCGCCTCTCTTGACATTCCTGTATACATCTGGCAATGGGTATTGGCACAGATGTCAAAGCCGTAGCTTGAATGCTTGCCTATATTTTGCGCCGCATAGTTTCTGGAACATATTGCCTGAGCCTTTAGAGCCTCAAGAGGCCATGACTCGCTCATCTCGCGGGAAACCACACCGTACAGATACTGGTCTATGTCAACCATATTGATTGCGACAAAGCCGGAGCCGTCCTTAATAAAGTTAATGCTGCCCCGATAGCCTGACCCCTCAATTGTGAACCGTTCCTCCCAGTAATCAGTATAAAAGGGGCGCAGACCAATGCCGTTGTTTCCGCTCTCCACGTACAGAGTGTTGCCGTTTTCATCGTCAACAGAAATCTGACCGTTGTCGGATATGCGCACAATTAAAGTCTTATTCTCTATAATCCTGTCCTCCACAAAGGAGCGGTCGTCATACCTTCCCGCATAAAATCCCCGCTCAGAGGTCAGGGTTACGACCGACTTGGCGGAGGAGCCGTAGTACAGCCCTACCTTAAGAATTTGGGGCAGGTATATCTCTCCGTATCCCACAGTCGTCATGCCCATCAGAACAGCCAAAGCCGCCAATAAAGCAACACAGTGCCTAAGTAAATTCTTTAATGTCATAGTTACCACCTCGATGTAAAATTTACTCACTCCCTACACTCATCTCCCATTGTAACATATATTTTCAAAAAAATCTATATTTAAATTAAATAATTTGCCCATAATATAAAAAATCATTTGACATAATGGAGATATTGTCATATAATTATATATACCAATGAATTCAAGGAGGAATTAGAACATTGAAACAGTTTGACATAGGAATTATCGGAGCAACGGGTATGGTTGGCCAGCGTTTTATTACGCTTCTTCACGATCACCCCTGGTTTAAAATAAAGCTGCTTGCCGCTTCGCCCAGAAGCGCAGGCAAGAAATATATTGAAGCTGTGGGCAGCCGCTGGGCTATGAGCGAGAACATTCCCCAGTCGGTTAGGGACATGGTTCTCTACGACGCAACGGCGGACGTTGAGAAAATCGCCGAGCAGGTTGACTTTGTGTTCTGCGCGGTTGACATGAAAAAGGACGAGATTAAGGCGCTGGAGGAGCGTTATGCAAAAGCTGAATGCCCTGTTGTTTCTAACAACTCGGCTCACAGGCACACACCTGACGTTCCCATGATTATCCCTGAGATTAATCCCCAGCACCTGGAGATTATCCCGGCGCAGCGCGAGAGACTGGGCACAAAGAGAGGCTTTGTTGCCGTTAAGTCCAACTGCTCTTTGCAGTCGTACCTCCCGGCTCTTGCGGTTATAAACAGCAAGTATCCCATTGACCGCGCTATTGTTACAACATATCAGGCAATCTCCGGCGCAGGCAAAACCTTTGAGACATGGCCGGAAATGGTTGACAACCTTATTCCGTATATCGGCGGAGAGGAAATGAAGTCCGAGGTTGAGCCCAACAAGGTTTTGGGCAAGGTTGAGGGCAAAGAAATCGTTCCCTCAGACGAGCTTCAAATCGAGTGCCAGACATACAGGGTGCCCGTTTCTGACGGTCACACGGCTGCCATATTCTTCTCGTTTAAGGACGGGATCAGCAAGCCCTCTGTTCAGGAAATTGAGGATATGTGGAGAGCGTTTAAAGGCGAGCCTCAGACCCTTGAGCTGCCCCATGCGCCCAAGCAGTTTATACATGTTTATACTGAGGATGAAAACCCCGATATGCCCCAGATTAAGTCTGCCCGTGAAATTGACGGCGGAATGGCAATATCCTGCGGCCGCCTGAGAGAATCCACACAGTACGACTACAAAATGGTTTCCATGAGCCACAACACCCTGAGAGGTGCAGCAGGCGGAGCGGTTCTGCTGGCAGAACTTCTTGCGGCAAAGGGCTATCTTGATTAGTGAGGTATATGTTATGAAAAAGTTATTTATTTTGTTTATAGCGGCTTTCGCCCTTATCACGATAAACGCATATGCCGCCGAGGATATAACCGGAACGTACGAGGGCTGGTATTATGCAGACCAAGGACAGACGGGACTTACTCTCACTGTCAACAAGGACGGCAGCGGAGTGTTTGAGTTTTATAACATGCCCGGCAAGTCAAATGCGGCAAGCGGCTCCTACACCGTTACTGTCTCGGAGGAAAACGGTCAGTATGTTGTCACAGGCGATGAATGGATTGACCGCCCGTCCACCTACATTTTTGTGTCTCTCGAGGGAACCCTTAAGGAAGGTGTATTTTCGGGAAGCGTGAACAATTCAAGCTGGGAGTTCGTATTAATGAAGAATACCGACGCCTATGCGGAGGTCAGCGGCAAGGTCTTTGGCAGCCACAGATATGAGGTTTTTACAGACTCAAAAACATGGTATGACGCAGAGGCATACTGCGAGTCCCTGGGCGGACATCTTGTTACCATAAACAGCGCTGAGGAGCAAGAATTTATAGAACAGCTCCTCTCGGACTATCCCGATGCCGACTACATGATAGGAACCCATCGAGACCTTAACGAGTTTTCGTCATGGGTAACAGGAGAAGCAATGACCTACACAAACTGGGGCACGCCCCAGCCTGACAATCTGAGCGGAAGCCAGAACACAGGCGTTATATGCAACGGCAGACGCAACGGCGGCTCCTCCTATAACATAGAAAAAGGACAGTGGGATGACAACGGCGACCGTTATTACGCTTTCATTTGCGAATGGGACGGCTGGTCAGACGCTGCCGAGTGGTCAACACCCGAGCTTCAGGAGGCGGCTGACAAGGGTCTTATTCCGGACGTTCTTGTGGGCAAGGACATGACACAGCCCATAACCAGAGGCGAGTTTGCCGCCGTGTCCGTAAACCTCTACGAGGCTATGACGGGAGGCAGGGCGGTTATGTCCTCCAACGCAGAATTTAAAGATATTTCCGATAACGAGAACAGAAACTATATTTTAAAGGCGTATAACATCGGCGCCGTAAGGGGATATTCCGCTACGGAATACGCTCCCGACGCTCTGCTCCAGCGTGAGGAGCTGGCGGCAATGCTTACAAGAGTTTATAAAAAGAGTGAATGGCCTGACTGGACAATCGAGAACGACGACAATTACACAATCAACTATTCAGGCGTTCAGAAATTTGCGGATGACGACCAGATTTCCGAATATGCAAAGCCAAGCGTATACTTCCTTGTAAAGTACGGTGTTTTGAGCGGCGTTGGAAACAATATGTTCGCTCCCAAAAACTCAACTCCGGCTCAGGAAGCGGCAGGCTACGCAAACGCCACAAGGGAGCAGGCGGTTGTCATGTCTCTGAGAAGCTTCCAAAATTTAAATGATTAGAAAGGACATGTAAATATGGCTAAGACGTTACCATTTACCGGCTCGGGCGTAGCAATTGTAACCCCCTTTGACGGACTAAAGACTAATTACGAAACACTCGGCGACTTAATCGAATATCATATTGAAAACAAAACAGACGCGATTATTATATGCGGCACAACGGGCGAGGCTTCAACAATGCCTGACGAGGAGCACCTTGCGGCTATAAAATATACCGTTGACAAGGCTGCGGGCAGGATCCCCGTAATAGCGGGCACAGGCTCCAACGACACCGGTCACGCCGTTCAGCTTTCCAAAAAGGCTGAGGAACTGGGAGCAGACGGCATTCTGTCCGTTACTCCCTACTACAACAAGGCGACCCAGAAGGGCTTGGTTCAACACTTTACGGCTATTGCAAACGCCGTGACCATCCCTGTTATACTCTACAATGTTCCGTCAAGAACGGGCACGGCTATGAGCATTGCCACTCTTAAGGAGCTTGCCAAGGTTGATAATATCGTTGCCGTAAAGGAAGCCAGCGGAAACATCAGCTTTGCTTCAAAGGTTGCGGCTGAGGTTCCTGAGCTCTATATTTATTCGGGCAATGACGACATGATTTTGCCTCTGCTCTCAATAGGAGCCAAGGGTGTTATCTCGGTTGTGGCAAACATTTGCCCTAAGGAAACCCACGATATTTGCCAATACTTCTTTGACGGTGAAGTTGAAAAATCAAGAGAGCTCCAGCTTAACATGCTTGATTTGATTGACGCCTTGTTTATCGAGGTCAACCCCATTCCCGTTAAGACAGCCATGAGACTTATGGGCTGGAATGTGGGAAACTTAAGGCTTCCCCTGTGCGACATGGATGAGGGCAACCTTGAAATTCTGAAAAAGTCCCTTGCGGATTTTGGCGTTAAGGGCAAATAAAATACAGAGAAAGACAGTGATACAAATGACAAATATATTATTAAGCGGCGCCAACGGATACATGGGTCGCACCGTAACCCGTGTATGTCAGGAGAACGACAAGGTTAAAATCGTTGCGGGCTACGATATTAACACAGCTCAAAACGGCGGCTTTCCCGTTTATTCGGACTTATCCGAGCTTGACGGCTTAGGCGAGGAAATTCATGCTATTATTGACTTTTCACATCCCGCCCTGTTTGACTCCCTTTTGGACTATGCGGTAAGAACAAAAACCCCTGCTGTTTTCTGCACAACCGGTTTGTCCGAGGAGCAGGTTTCGGCAATGAAAAAGGCAGCCGAAACAAGCCCCATATTCTTTTCCGCCAACATGTCTCTGGGCATCAATCTTTTGATTGACCTTGCCTGCAAGGCGGCAAAGCTCTTAGAAGGCAGCTTTGATATTGAGATTGTGGAGAAGCACCACAACAAAAAGCTGGACGCTCCCAGCGGAACGGCTCTTGCCATTGCGGACGCTATTTCCGACACTGTTGACTTTAACGCCGAGTATGTCTATGACAGGCACTCGGTGAGAAAGCGCAGAGACAAGTCCGAAATAGGTATCCATGCGGTTAGGGGCGGCACAATTGTCGGCGAGCACGACGTTATATTTGCCGGAACCGATGAGGTTATTGAAATTAAGCACAGCGCCGCTTCCAAAGAGGTTTTTGCGGCAGGCGCTGTTAAGGCGGCAATATTTATGAATGGCAAGCCTGCCGGAATGTACAGCATGACAGACCTTATTGCCGAATATTAATTAAACAAATATTTTGTAACGGAGGTTATCTTATGATTAAGACTATTACCGACATTGAATTTTTCCCGGAGATAGCGATTGTTACTCTGAATAACATTCCCAATACTCCCGACAGTATCGCAAGCATACTGGGGATTATCTCTGAAAACGAAATCAGCATTGATATGATAAGTCAGACGGCGCCATACAAAGATAAGATTAATCTTTCATTCACTCTGGCACAGGAGGACTTGGGAAAGGTTATCGGGCTTACGGGAAAGTTTAAGTCCTTAGCTCCCTCAATATCGGCGGACATAAACGGCAACAACACAAAAATTCTCCTCTCCGGAGAGGGCATGAGAACCGAGTGGGGAGTTGCGGCGGAGCTGTTTGCCGCTTTTGCAAAGGAGAACATACGGGTTAAGCTGATAACCACAGCTGAAACCGAAATTTCATGCCTGATCGACATTAAGGATGTTGAAACGGCTAAGAGTATTTTGCTGTAAACACTGTGTGCTGCGCCGCATTGCGGGGCGGCACATTGTATTTTAAACCGCAGCATAAAAGTACAAGGAGAACTGTTATGATAAAACCACAGCTGAGGGCAGCATTTTTTATATGCGTCTTTCTGACGCTTTTTTCCGTGTCTGCCTTTGCCGAGCCGAGCTATGACGGATATATAGTAAAATTTAAGGACGGGGCAAATATTCCCTCTTTAAACGAGCAGGTCAACACCCTCACTCCCGCCATACCCTCCGAAAATATATACGGGCTCACAAATGAAACAGAGGACTATATCGAGCTCCTGAAAAACAGCGGCGACGTTGAATACATAGAGCCAAACTATATTATGACAATTCCCGATGAGGAAATGGAGTTCGGTATGAGCACGGCAAACAGTCTTGAGCAGTTTGCCACCCTGTCGGGCTTGGGCTTTTCGGAGCCAAACGACCCGCTGTACAGCAGGCAATGGCAGCTACCCGCCGTTAACGCAGGAGCAGGTTGGGCAGCAGGAGCCTCGGATAAGAAAATCAGAATTGCGGTTATTGACAGCGGAGACCCGTCAAGGCATCCGGACATAACCCTGAACGTCGGCGAGAGCAAGGACTATACAGGCACCTCAGTGTACGACACCTATGGGCACTCAACCTTTATCTCCGGTTTAATCGGGGCAAACACCAACAATAACCTCGGCATAGCGGGCATACTTGAAAACGTGGAAATTATCCCCTTAAAGGTATGCGTTGAAAAGAACACCACCTTTCTCACTATTGCCACTGCCATGAATGACGCCATTGACCTGTACGACTGCGACGTAATTAACCTGAGCCTTTGCTCCGACGTAATTACCAACGGTATGCTTGCGGCAATTCAAAAAGCAGTGGACAACAACATAATAGTGGTTGCCGCCGTGGGAAATTCGGGAGCAAGCAAGCTGTTGTATCCCGCCGCGTGCGACGGAGTTATTGGGGTTGGCTCGGTTACGAGAACTCTAACCTGGGCTTCCCACAGCCAGCACAACGCCTCTGTTGACGTTGCCGCTCCGGGCTTTGGAGTGTATTCAACTTATCTGTCCAACTCCTCGGGGAAGATTACCTATTCGTATACAACAGGCACGGGCACTTCCTATGCTGCGCCTCATGTTGCCGCCGCCGCGGCGGTTGCAAAATACTTTAAGCCCGACATTAACCATGACGAGTTTATGGAGGTTCTGGAAAACACCTGCGTGCAGAATGGAGCCTATACGGAAAAGAATGACTATTACGGTTACGGACTGGTAAACATTGAGGGGATAATTAACTATCTCACCGCTGAACCATTGCCTTCTTCCTCTCCCTCCGAAGGCTTTGCCGATGAGGAGAGCATATTTATCAGCTCATTTACACCTACTGTTAATGTAGATGATTTTTCAAGCCTGACCACCACTTTGGAAATCACAAATAACTCAGACGAGTCCGTAACGGGAAATCTGTATTTGGTCTCATACACAGAGTTTGAGGATCATGAGGGAAACGTGTTTAATATACCAATCGACACAACTGTTGTAAACAATATAACGGTGAGTGCAAACTCCGTCAACTCCTCAGCAAGTTTGAGAAACCTAACCTGTTCGTTGGATAGCTCAGGGCTCCGCTCATACGTTAAGGTCTATTTCTGGGATGAAAATATGCAGCCCCTAACAGAGCCCTTTGAATATGAGATAAAGTATTAGAATAAAATCAAATCACCTCTAATATTATGATATTACGAGGTGATTTTTCATGTTTGTAATCAAGCTTAAAACTCTGCTGCTGTATGCGGCTGTGCTTATAATATCACTTATTGTGGGGGTAGCATCCTTTTATTGCCTAAAGGGACAGACGCCCCATATTGTGGAGAGCTTTAAAGAAAATGAGTCCGTTGAGCTGCCCATAATTATGTATCACGGGCTTACCGAAAACCCGTCCAAGGTCAACACCTATGTTATCCCCGTTTCGGACTTTGAAAGCGACCTGAAATATCTGAAAGAAAACGGGTACACCGCCGTGTTTATGCAGCAAGTTATAGACTATGTTGAAGGGAACGGAGAGCTTCCTGAAAAGCCTGTTGTCCTGACCTTTGACGACGGCTTTGAAAATAATTACGAGTACGGTCTGCCCCTCTTTGAGAAGTACGACATGCGGGGCGTTGTCTCGATTGTAGGGAAGTACACAGAGGATTACTCTAAAATATCGGACGAAAATCCCGAGTATGCATACCTGAATTTTGAGACCATCAGCAAAATGGTTGACAGCGGCAGGTTTGAAATGGCAAATCACAGCTATAATATGCACAGCCTGCCCAAGGACAAAGGGAACGCCGACAACAGAAAAGGAGCGGCACAGACCGCAGGGGAAAGCGACGAGGTGTATCGTGAAAAGCTGACGACTGACACCGAAAAGAACCAAAAACTTCTTACAGATAACTGCGGCATTACCCCCAACGTCTACACCTACCCCTATGGGGAGCTCACCAAAACCTCCGAAGCTATTCTGCGGGATTTAGGCTTTAAAGCCACCCTGTCCTGCATGGAGAATATGAATTATGTCACCAAAGGCAGCAGCGAAAGCCTGTTCTGTCTGTGCAGATATTTAAGAGATAATAAAAGGTCGGTTCAACAAATTTTGAATTAAAAAAGGGAGCTTGCGCTCCCTTTTGCTAAAGCCTACGTTTAAGTATATATGTATATTTTGATAAAGGCTTTGCCTTTGAAACCATTGCCGAGCCCATATTCCGCCCTCATCGGCAACAACTTAGTTTTATTATTGACATTGCATACTTTGTGCGAACCGGAATAATATGAGCCGTCCCACTTCAAAGAAGTGGGGTC
>JABLTO010217398.1_pt1 | contig 14563 bp, 11 predicted proteins | sample 7160091 | NCBI WGS metagenome assembly JABLTO01 (sample SAMN14651225, study PRJNA627086) | human gut metagenome | isolation source: feces | host: Homo sapiens
CGGCTCCATAGGAAACTGTCGCGCAGCACAAAACACAAAAAAGGCTCCCATGTGAGGACCCGTTGTGCGGCTCCATAGGAAACTGTCGCGCAGCATAAAACACAAAAAAGGCTCCCTTGTGTAAAGGGAGCTGTCACAGTTTACTGTGACTGAGGGATTGTTACAACTGGATTTTGCAATATTTTCAAATCGGCAGCATTGCTTAAACAATCCCCCTGAGTTTTTCTGTGCAAAACTCACCCCCCTTTGCACAAGGGGGGCTATAAATTTTGGTGGGAGCTATGTTGTGCCACCTACCTTTACACAAAGAGAGGCATATGAAGTTTGGCAGAAACTGCGGTGTGCCACCTCCCTTTGCCGGGGGATTTATGGAGTTTGGCGGAACCGACTTGAGGCGTTAGTACAGCCTTGCAGCATACTTTTTTATCAAAAAGTGTAATTTGGCGTAACTGCTGCAATGGAATATGCGGCAATCGCTTCCGTATCTACTGTTATATCGTCAAAATATTCCCGGAGAAATTCCCGGAAAACGGTGTCTCCTACCGTATCCTTGTAATTGTCAAAGAAATCACTGTTTCCCTTATCCTCCCAGGCGCCTTCGTTTAGTTCCAGCTTTTGTATAATACACGTTCCATAATCACCCTCAACAGTGGCCGTTTCCTCCGGCTCCATGGTCCTTGCCTTTTGGATTAAATCATAATAGATTTTATCATTATAGGTGGTTCCTGTGCTGAAATAATATCCGTTTTCGTATGCTTTCAGTTCAGAATATGTCTCATACAAATCTGCAAACGCTTCTCCGGCGGCAAGACCTTCCTGTACCTTTTGTATCGCTGCATCCCGCTGGGCTTTTGTGTCTGCATCTAATTCTTCCGTGAGAACTAGCCCGCTGTCATCGGTGATATACTTTCCGTTGCTGTCCGTTTTATTCCGATATTTATTGTTAATAAATATCATCTGAAAGTGCACGTAATTATCCTGATAATATGCTTCCAGCTGTTCCGCAGTCAAAGGTGTTTTTCCTTCCTCACCGTACAGATAGTCATACACCTTGGAGACCTTTGCATCGTCAATATAAATTTTTTCAAGCAGCTTCGCATTTACGCCGTATTCACCCAGCACCTGATTGAACAGGTTCCGGTTTCCTTGGGCGTATTCCTTCAGATAATCGGAAATCCGATCCTGTATGCTCTGCTTCTCCGATGCGGAAATTACCAGTCCGTATTCTTCAAACAGCTGCATACATACCATAGTGTATTGAATGTTTTCCAGTATCACCGTATCGAAATATTCCGCCGCGCTGATCCCGTCAATCAGCTCGCTTTTCCAGAACTCCTCGGTGTTTTTCACATCCTCGTATCTGTAAAGAAAATCTCCCTTATAGCTGCTTGCCCAGAAATGATACACGTTTTCACTGATTGTCACATCCCCCAGCGTCAGTACGGCTGCGCTGGAATCTCCCCCGCAGCCTTGCAGACAGGCGGACAGCAAAAGAAGCAGTCCCAGCAGTGCGGCGGCAGATCTGTATTTTATCTTCATAATAATCTCCATTCAGCCGCTTTAGCGGCTGCATAAATAGTTCATTAAATTCGCTGTGTCTATCATGCAGACAAAAATGGGTTGGGTCCCATTTTTAAGTGAATTTGGGCGTGAAACAGACATATTACATTTTTGCTGTTTTGTAGCTTTCACGCTAAAATCCTTTCTGCAGACAGGTTACCCTATCATTTATTTTACCATGCTGGCAGGCTCATTCCTTTGCCTGCGTGGGAAGAAACTGTATATATTCCGTTAACAAATCGCAGAGGAAATCTACCGTTTGCACTCCACGGGGTTTCTTGACTGTGATCACCGGCACAGCGCCGATGGTCATCCGGAGTGTACCCGGATATTTGCCAGAAAGCTGCTGCACTGCTGTGAGATCCGGCGTTTTAGAACACAGCATCAGTTCTCTGTCCCGTTCTTCGATTTTTTCCATTCCCGCCTGAACACCAAGCCCGCGCAAAAGAGCAATGCGGCACAGCATCATAGCACTGCGCGGTGGATCACCGAACCGGTCGCACAGCTCGTCTATCATATCGGAGAAATCTTCCTCGCATTGAATTTTTGCAATTTTACGATACATTTCCATACGCTGTGCCTGATCCCGGATGTAACTTTTCGGCAGGTATGCGTCTGCCCGCACACTAACTGCACATTCCGCGCGCACTTTCTTTTCTTCGCCCTTTTCCTCCAGAACTGCTTCCTCCAGCAGCTTGATGTACATATCGTAGCCCACTGCTTCCATGTGTCCGTGCTGCTGCTCTCCCAATAGATTTCCTGCGCCGCGGATTTCCAAGTCCCGTAGTGCAATCTTAAAGCCTGCGCCAAAAGCTGCGTATTCCCGGATTGCCTGAAGCCGCTTATCTGCGATTTCTGAAAGCTGCTTCATTTTTGGATAGGTAAAATATGCATATGCCCGGCGGTTGGAGCGTCCGACCCGTCCACGGATCTGATGAAGCTGAGACAGCCCAAATCGGTCTGCATTTTCTATAATCAGCGTGTTTGCATTGGGAATGTCTACACCTGTTTCAATAATCGTGGTGCAGATCAGCACGTCGATTTCCCCTTCAACAAGGCCTTCCCACACTTCCTCCAGCTCATCCCGGTCCATACGTCCGTGGGCCACGGCGCAGCGTGCTTCCGGAACAGCACGCCCCAGTTTGCCTGCAATGGTGTATAAATATTCCACGTTGTTATTCAGATAAAATACCTGTCCGCCCCGGCGCAGCTCCCGCCGGATTGCCTCATATAAAATCCCGTCCTCATGCTCCATTACATAGGTTTGCACGGGAGAGCGCATTCCCGGCACATCGTCCAGCACGCTCATATCCAAAATGCCGCCCATTGCCATGTTTAGCGTTCGCGGGATTGGTGTGGCGGTAAGCGTCAGCATATCCGCACCGATTGCAGCTTCTTTCAGCTTCTCTTTCTGGGCAACGCCGAACCGCTGTTCTTCGTCTACGATAACCAGCCCCAGATTTTTAAATGTGATGTCTTCAGAAATCAGCCGGTGAGTTCCGATCACAATATCGGTTTCTCCCCGGCGCAGCCGGCGCAGAGACGCGGTCTGCTGGGCTTTGCTCCGGAACCGGGACAGCATATCTATGGAAACAGGGAACCCACGGAATCGGCTGAGTGCTGTTTGATAATGCTGGTATGCCAAAATTGTAGTAGGTACAAGGATTGCCACCTGACACCCTCCGGATACAGCCTTAAAGGCGGCACGCAGCGCAACTTCTGTTTTACCGTATCCAACGTCTCCGCATACAATGCGATCCATGGGATAGTCCGCTTCCATATCCCGATTTACATCTGCAATAGCTGTAAGCTGGCTGTCCGTTTCCTCATAGGGGAACGCGGCGGCAAACTGTCTGCCCATATCGTCCTCCGGCGGGAAGGCGATACCTTTTGCACGCCGGCGGCGTGCATACAGTTCGATCAGCTCTTTTGCCATTTCCTTGGCGGATGCGCTGGCACGACTTTTCGCACGGCTCCAATCGGAACCGCCCATTTTGGACAGGCGCACGCCGCCTCCCTCGGCAGCGGCACCGATATATTTGGACAGCAAATCCAACTGATCTACCGGCAGAAACAACTGATCTGTTCCAGCATATTTGATTTTTACATAGTCCCGGGACATGCCGTCGACAGTAAGATTTTCAATTCCTTCAAACAGCCCGATTCCGTATGCCTCATGGACAACGTAATCCCCTTCGGTAAGATCGCTGTAAGAGAGGATCGCTTCCCGATTCTTCTTTGCTGCGGTCTTTTTTCGTTTGCGTCTGCCTGCGGCAGACCCCGGTACACCGGAATAATTCAGAAAAGCAAACGACTCCCCTGTAAGCTCAAAGCCTGCGCCGCCGTCGCCGTATAGGAGTGCTACAGGGTGTCGGGCGCTGTCCGCACCATAGAAATCCAAATTCTCATTGCAGACAGCGGCTGTGTAGCCCGCATCGGAAAGCATATCAGCAATGTTTCCGGCTTCTGTTTCGTTGGCGCAAAGAATCGCCGTCCGATATTTTCCCCCTGCAAATTGTTCCAGATCCTCTAAAAGCAAGGACGTATTTCCAGCATATGCAGGAATGTGTCTGGTTTCAAAATGAAATTCTGCAGCAGGAGACAGTCCGGCATGACTGCGCGCAAAAGGATCTATCAGCACGCTTGGCAGCACTTCCAGTGCTTTTTCCATACGTGCCCACGGATGAATATACGTTCCCCGCACCGTTTTATGCAGTTCTCCCGCGCCAATCAGTTCTTCCAGAGTCTGCATGGTGAGCATTTCCGCCGCCTGCGCCTGCTGCTGCACTGCGGATGCGTCGCACAAGACTGCAAGTCCGTCATAATAGTCTAAGAAGCAGGACGCCTCAGGATAAATTAGGGGTAGGTATTTGTCTGCAAATCCGATATTTTCGCCGTTGTCCAAAGATGCAAGTTCTGCCCGCAGAATATCCGCTGCCCGGGCATTTTCCGTGCCTTGCACCTTTTTCAACTGCTTTTCACAGGCAGCCCGGATCAGTTCCCGGCTTCTTTCACTGGGCAAAATTTCACCCGCAGGAGGAATGCGCAGCGGCTCCCGGATCGCTTCTGTAAACCGCTGGGTAGCAGGATCGAAATTGCCCATGCGGTCAATTTCATCTCCGAATAATTCAATGCGCACAGGGGCTTCTGCGGGGGGATATACGTCAATAATACCGCCGCGCATGGCGAACTGCCCGGGACCTTCCACCAGTTCCACCCGGGTATAACCGCCGTTCACCAGTATTTCTGCCAGTCGTTCTGTGTCCAGCGGGCGTTCGGGATCCACCGTATAGGTGAGATGAATCAGATCTTCCGGCGGCACTGTGGTTTGAAGGATCGCTTCCACAGTTGCACAGACAGCAAAAGGCGTTTCGGAAAAAAGCAATGCAGACAGCACAAGAAGCCGCCCGCGCTCGTAGTCGCGGGAGGCGGTAGTATTGTGAAACTGATAGTCTCGCACTGGAAAGTGATATGCCGGGATTCCCTGTTCTGATAGGCGCATTGCTTCATCAGCGGCTGCACGGTCACTGGAATACAGCAGCAGCACTCTACGGGAAGCGGCAGTTTCATCTCCGGTCAGTGCGGAAAGAAACAGGGGCTGCGCCCCTTCACACAGTCCATTGACGCAGACCGGGCGGCGCACTGCCCTGCGGCGTGAGACAGCAAGCGCATCCACCAGTGCCGTATATTCCCGGCAGGAGCGGATCGCCGAAAGCAGCAAGGTTTGATTGTTCATGTTTATGGTAATGCCTTCCTTTGGTTTGTTATAGACGAAAGGTGTATATCTAATTTAAAAACAGACGTGTGGTGATTTTAAGATATTACAAATTGGCAGGGAAACAATCCCTCAGTCACAATCGCTGCGCTTGGCTGTGCCACCTCCCTTTGCACAAGGGAGGCTTGTAAAGTTGAGCGATTCCTTCCTATGGAGCCGCTCAGCAGATAGGCTTGCCACCTAGCAAAGGGAGCTGTCGCCAAGCAAAGCGATAGCGACTGAGGGATTGTCAAAAACAGATATTTGCATGATCTCTCTATTTTCAGATCTATTCCTATGTGTTCTTTTTATCATTTACTGTTCCTGGCTTCATCCCGTTGAAACGTCCCATAGCCTCTTCTGTTTTTCCATTCATAATTAAGGCAGCCGCGTCACAGCACGCAGTAAAACAAGGGGTCATTAGATCCAAATCCTCTTTTGAAAACTTCCCCAGCACCCAATCTGCCAGATCCCCATGCTTTTTTTCTCCAACACCGATACGGATTCTTGGAAAACGGTCGTCTCCCAGGTGATATATGATATCCTTCAATCCGTTGTGTCCGCCATCTGTTCCGCCAGCACGGATCCGCATCCGTCCGGGGGGGAGGTAAATATCATCTACCAGAACAATAATATTCTGTGCTGGTATTTTATAGAAGGCGGCCGCGTCCTGCACCGCTTCGCCGGAGCGATTCATAAACGTTTGCGGTTTCATGATCAGAATCCGATGTTCCTCTAATTGTGCAGGCGCGGTCATCGCATGAAACCGAACTCTGCTGCACTCTGTGCCAAGACGCTGCGCAATAAAATCCGCAGCGATAAATCCGGCGTTGTGCCGGGTGAGCGCATATTCCTCTCCCGGATTTCCCATCCCCACAATCAGGTGCGTTGGCGGTCCCACAGTTTCGTTTTTATCTTTGGAAATTTGTTTGAAAAGCTCAAATATATCAGCCATGATTACAAAATCCTTTCATTTGCAGCACACGCAAAACAAGCCCGCATCGCAAAGCCGCGGCGGGTAATTTTTGTCAGGGTAAAACCCAATATTGATCATCATTGTAATATTGTACATGAATATGCACACTTTTGCAATGAAAATTTGAAAGAAAGAATGAAATTTCGTGATTGTTTACATATTTCTTGTTGTAATTCTCTCTTGCAGAGGCTATAATCAAAGTGTCGTATTATACATTCATATAACGAAAAGCAAGATGTTCCCCGCTTCTATAGGCGGCAGGATTCCTTTTACTTTTTCAGCAGCAGTGCAAGCTGCTGAAATGTTGAATGACGGGGCGTTGCCCCTTATTGAACGAAAGGAGCAGTTATGTCTAAAAAGAAAAAGTCCGCAAAGAAAAAAGAAGAAACAGCGATCCCCGACGCTGCTCCCATAAAATCGGAGCAGGAACAGGGGATTGCTCCCGCGGCGGAAAATCCGGCGGAGGATCCCGGAATGATTCCGGCGCCGGATGTGGCAATTCCCTATGACAAAAACTTTACATTTGAAGATTTCACCCAGTCGGTAGACACGCTCACCGCGGAGGAACTTATGGCAAAAAAAGATACCGTACAGGACGGCGAAAACAAAGCCGTTCCAGGAAAGAGAAGCAAAGCATCAAATATTCTGCAGCTTGCATTGCTTTTTATATTTGGATCTGTTCTTGTAGTCAGTCTTGTTATGCTGGGGCAAAACATATGGGGTAAAATAGAGGGCGGTCAGATTTATAACGACGCCTCGGATAATTTTAACCTTTTCATTCCCGGACAGACAAATACAACCGGGGCATATCCCTGGAACAATACGCTGACCTGTTTTTCCGGCGATGCAGCGCTCCAATCCCTTTTTGACAGAATCAATTCTGGAAGGGGAGACGGGAATACGGGCGGTACTTCCGCATATGATCAGCAGCTGGAGCAGATGCGCGCTAGTCTCACCTCCCTGCGTGAAATCAACAGTGATGTGTTCGGATGGATTTATGTAGAGGGCACGAAGATCAACTATCCTATTCTTCTGGGAACAGACAACGATTATTATTTGGATCATTCCTACAATAATAACTACCTGCCTATCGGATCTATTTTCCTGGACTATACCACAAAAAATCCGATCACCGAAAATTACAACACAGTTATTTACGGGCATAATGTGGCAGCAGGCAATATGATGTTCCATGATATGACGAAATTCCTGAATGAGGATTTCTTCCGCAGTGCCAAGATTTATATTTACACGATGGAAGGGGTATATATATATCAGCCTGTGTCTGTTTACCAAACAACGGCTGAATATCAGTATTTCCGTACAGAGTTTGGTTCAGAGGCTTCCTTCCTTGAATTTGCAAATGAAGTAGTGTCCAATTCCAAATTTGCATCAGACGCTGTTCTGTCAGCGGGTGATACGATGATTACCCTTTCCACCTGCACCAACGGTGCTGCAAACGGCAGATATGCACTCCATGCAAAACTGGTGGAGACGATAAGCTGATGACGGATATACATGAAATTTTAATATGTCCCCTGTGTGGCGCACCACTTGCCCGACAGGAAGGCAGTTTCTTTTGCACTGGAGTGCGCAGACACTGTTATGATATTGCCGCATCCGGTTATGTAAACCTGCTTCCACCCGGAAAAAAGAACAATGCTCGGGCGGGAGACGATAAGGATATGCTCCGCAGCCGCAGCCGGTTCCTTTTCGGAGGATGGTACGATGCTGTGTCCGATACAGCTGCCCGGATGGGGTGTAAGGTTATCGGAAACAGAAATGCAATCACCTTTGCGGATGCGGGCAGCGGCGAGGGGTATCATACCTGCCGGATTGCACAATGGTTTCAGGAGAAGGGTATATCCTGCACTGGCGTAGGGATTGACGCTGCGAAAAGCGGCGCACAGGCAGGTGCTAAGCTTGCACGGGTAAGAGGACTTGACACGGTGCAGTTTGTTGCCGGCAATATATTTGCATTGCCTATGGCAGATGAAAGCGCCGATTTGGTATACAGCATTTTTGCACCGATACCCGGAGAGCAGGCGGCGCGGATTTTGAAGAAAGACGGCGCGCTGGTTGTAGTATCCGCGGGGCGGGAGCATCTGTGGGAGATGCGCTGTACGTTGTATGGACAACCCCGCATCAGCGAGGGGGTTCAGATGCCTGCCGGATTTACAGTGGCAGAGCGGGAAACGTTGTCTTACGAAATAAATTTGCCGGATCAGGAGACGATTGCCGCACTGTTTACAATGACGCCTTTTTATTATCGCTGCCCCCGAGAGGGGCGAGAGAGATTGCTGGCGCTGGACAAGCTTACGGTGAAGGTTGAAGTGGATTTCACCGTATTGGTTTTGGATGAAGCTTAGAAAAAGGTACAGAACATTCCCTGTGCTTTGCATATAACTTTAGTTAAATTTGTAAGCCTCTTTTATTAAAAGGAGATGGCATGCCCAAGCGCAGCGATGCTGGCGGAGGGATTGTAAAGGAATTACTGTCGATATGCAGATGCTGTAAAATGAAGTAGGACAATCCCTCACCCGCTGCGCGGGAGTTCCCTTTACTGGGGGGAGCCTTATGAAATTTACGTTTTTCTATGAAAGCACATCCGTTCCGAATTCAAACTATAAATCAAAGGCATGGTATTTCTATGAAAATTTCCGTTTGTATTCCTATGTATAACGAACATGCAATCTGCGCCGCCACTGCGCGCACCCTTTGCCGCGCCATGACGGTTTACTGCATGCGTCAGGGATACGACTGGGAAATTATTTTTTGCGACGACGGTTCTACGGATGGCAGTTTGGAGCTTTTGCAAAATGCAGTACAGAATGAAGGTATGAACAGGGTACGGTGTATCGGATATAAACAAAATCGCGGAAAAGGTGCGGCGGTGCGTACCGCGGTACTTGCTTCCCAAGGGGATGTGGTTTTGTATACGGACTGTGATCTGGCATATGGTACCGATATAATTGAGTTGGGAGCAGAAAAGGTTCTTGAGGGGAATCCATTTGTTTTGGGATCCCGCAATTTGGATTCCAACGGATATGCAGGATATACTATGCTGCGGCGAATGGCATCTAAACTGTATATCAAAGTCATCGCCGTTTGCGCTGGCTTTCGCCTGACCGATTCACAGTGTGGGTTTAAATGCTTTGATGGAGATACGGCACGAAAAATATTTTCTCTCTGTACGATTGATGGATTTGCATTTGATCTGGAAGCAATCAAAGTTGCTCAGAAACTGGAAATTCCACTGACTGAAATTCCAGTGCACATTATCAATCACCGGGACTCTAAGATTAACATTGTGCGGGATGCTGTGCACATGCTTGGAGACATTCGTAAAATAAAAAAACGGATTCGCAGGTTATAGGTGCTGAAATGAGTTGTGTCGTTTTTATTAAGCAGCAGTGCTTGCAACCCTTCCATCATGCCTAACGGCATGCCTCCCCCTTTGCTGGGGGAGCTTTTTTTGTCCGCCATGGGAGAAAGTTCTCCAAAAAATCGTTACAATAACGGCGGCAGGATTTTAAATTTTGGCAGACAATCTTAGGTATGTCGCGAACCGGCGCGGCTGTTTTCATATTCCTGCTAATATATATTGCTGCAAAAGCGGCAGGGAGGAAGTATGAAGGAAATTACATACAGAATAAATTTAGATGTGCAGCAGGGTGGAATACAGCAGACACTTGCGGGATTCCGTGCGGGTGATAGCCTGTCCAGAACTGTATGCATTCATTTAGTAGAGCGTGGATCTGCATATCAGGTGCCGGCTGACTGCACCGTTACTTTATATGCAGAGAAGCCGGACGGAACTGTTTCGTACAGCATGTGCACAGTAGAAAACGGTTATTTGCAGCACACTTTTACATCGGGAGAGTTGGCTGTTCCAGGCGAAGTGATATGCGAGGTGCGGATTCTTTCAGGAGGCAGCGATCCTGTAGTTGTATCCTGTCCTCAGTTCACAGTTATTGTAGAGGATGTATTGCACAGCGATACGGCAATTGAATCAACAAATGAATACAGTGCGCTGACGGAGATGGCGGCAGGACTGGAAGGAAAAAAAGAAGCGGCAGGGGAAGCAGCGTTGGCTGCCACCAACGCAGCAGCGTCCGCCACCACCGCAGCAGAGGACGCGGCAGAAGCAGCAGAGTTTGCAAGGCTGTCGGGTATGGTAAATGCACAGGCAATACAGCAGCACAGTGCCGACACGGATGTACATGTTACTGCAGCGGAGAAAAACAAGCTCACCGGAATAGAGGCAGGAGCAAACAAATATGAGCATCCGGAGCACCCGGCAAAAAGCACTGGGATGTATAAGGTAACGGTGGACGGGTATGGGCATGTGTCCTATACAACACCGGTTACAAAGGAAGATATTGTGGCGTTGGGAATATCGGCAGAAGGCAAAACGTACACGGAAGCAACGACCAGAGCATCAGGACTGATGAGCAAAGAGGACAAAGCAAAGCTGGATCAGTATGGGGACGTGTACTTCCAGCCGGCACAAACGGTAAAGATATATAATGCGGGAACGGATGGAGCACCCTCGCAGACAGGAGAGGATCTGTACTTTGACGAAACGGAAGGATTTTTGAATCTTTACGGGGGAGAAGGGGTTACCCTGTCGGAATATACTGACCCGTCCAATGTCAGCCGGAGAGGAATTAGGATCCAGGGGGCTGCCATTCCCGGAGAAAAAGGAGAGCGTGGAGAACAGGGGAAAAGCGCATACGAACTGTATGTAGAAAACGGAGGAACACTGACCCAGCCCCAGTGGCTGGCAAGCCTTGCCCAGACACGGCCTGAGTTTGCAGATGATATAACAGGATGTACGGACACATCCAAGGTGTATGTCCTGCCGGATGGATATATCTATGCATATATGACCCGCCATATAGTAAATAACCCAAACCAGCTGGATCCTACAAAGGCTGTGCTGAACGTCCGGTTCAGCGGATCGGGTACGGCAGCATACAACGGAGGCTTTGCAACCGATTACATCCCGGTAGATTTGTCTGCTGCCGATCCGTATATCGTTCGGATAGAAGGACTGCCTGCAGGCTGGTCGGATGCATGGGTGACAGGATCTCAGAAAATCGTGTTTTATGGTGCGGATAAAAGTCTGATCAAGGCGGTATATGTCCGATATCAGCAGGCGGCAAATGGAGACAGTACAAAGCTGCAATATCAAAACGGAAAGTATATCTGTCAGCTGGGATATACGGGAGACGACAATGGGAATAACCCGGCTGCAAACGGTGTGGCAGGGGCGAAATACGTCCGGTTCGGACTTGGCATCAACAGCGGTGCGGTGGTCACCCAGGAAGATATTGCAGATATAAAGATATATTTTGATCCCCTTTGTACCGATACCTATGAAACTGCATGGATGAATACAGGGCTTGCTTTTGTTCCTGCAGATTATGAGGATAGAATCCTTGCAGCGGAAACAGAGCTGAACGGTATCAAAGGGAAGATAGAAACGCTGGAGCCGGGTTCCTCCGGCGGGATCCTTCCGCCGGACTATTGGATGACAGCAATAGAGAACAAAGCGAGCAGCATCAAGACAGCACAGCAGTCTGGTATGGATGCATTCCAGTTTGTGTGGTTTTCCGACATGCATGGTGTAAGTGGATACCAGAATACAAACGGTGCGGGAAAATCAAGTCAAACGAACATTGGAAAAGTTGCACAGTACTTATGCAACAGATATAACATCCCTTTGGTCGCAGCCAGCGGGGATATGATGTCCCAGACCTCTCATACGGCTGTGCAGAATGTATATGACGAATACAAAAATATTCGCAGTGTGCTCTCTCCGATACCGTCAGACAAGCTGCTTGCGGTTCGCGGGAACCATGACGGATCCTGGGGAGCACCGGTGAATGAAGTATATTATCTGAAGCATATTGGGAATCGTGCGTTATATAACGAAGTATACCGCAGGCAAGCTGCTGATTGGGGGCGTGTGTTTGGTAAAGACGGAACGTATTTCTATGTGGACAGCATACCCGGGAAAGTACGGTTCATCATGTTGAATTCCAATACGGACGGAGACGGGAGTAATGACGCGAACGGGAACGCGGTATACAACAGCATGAAAAACAGTGTATACGGTACCCAGCAGCTTGCATGGCTTGCGGATACGTTAAACTCCGTTCCCGATGGATTTACAGTAATAGCCATGGCGCATCAGCCCTTGTCTACAAGCAGAGACGGCGAGATTATGGCGGGGATCCTATCGGCATACAAAGGAAAAACAAGCTACAGTGAAACAAAAAATACATCCTTTCAGTATTGGGGCAGCGGACTTTCAAATGCGTACACATACAGTACTGCAAGCTGTGATTTTACGCAGGCAAAAGGGGATTTTGCGGCATTCTTCTATGGGCACATCCACAAGGACAGCATAGATACACAGACGTATGATTTCCCCTGTATATCGATTACCACAGCGGGGGGAGATGTACGGGACGAAAGTCCGGTGCAGCGGACACCGGGGACAGCGACGGAGACAGCGATGGACGTTGTGACGCTGGACAAGGCTGCACACAAGATCTACTTCACCCGCTTTGGTGTGGGAGCGGATAGAAGCTGTTCGTATTAGGAAGGAGAGATTACGAGGCTCTGCCTCGCGCTCCGCTTATCCCTTTTTTGAAAAAAAGGGATAAGAACCCCCAAAAACTTCAATAAAGGGGTTTTTATGTAAGTTTGCGTAAACTCTGTCAGCCTCCTTTGTGCAAAAGGAGGTGTCGCGGCGCAGCCGTGACGGAGGAATTGTAATACGATCATTTTGAATAATCTTCAAATCGACAGTACGTGCAGACAATTCCTCCGACTCACCTGCGGTGAGCCACCCCCCTTTGCACAAGGGGGGCTAATGGAGTATGGTGCAATGCTACAGCTCCTTTTGCTGGGGGAGCCAAATGGGACTACCGATAATACACATACCGGACAGGCGATGTCCGGGTAAGGGAGTAGAATTAAGAGGCATAAGGATAAATGGAACAATTATTAATGAACACCTATACAATTACCCTTCCGATTTTGCTGGGGTATATCGTATGGCTACTGAAACGGCAGAAAAAAGATCGGGATGCCAATGCAAAGGGAACGATGCTCCTGCTGCGGGTGCAGTTGATAGAGTATCACGACAAGTATACGGCGCTTGGAGAGATTCCCTCCTATGCATACGAAAACTTTTGTGAGATGTATACGGCATACCATGCGCTGGGCGGGAATGGAATGGTAACGAAAATGTACGATGAGATAAACAAGCTGCATCTGCGGCAAAAGAAAGGAACAGAATGATGGAAATAGGAAACATAGCAAATGTAGCAGCAATAACAGTGATTTGTTATCTGCTTGCAATGGGAGTAAAGGCAACAAGACTGGACAACAAATATATTCCGGTGATCTGTGGGATTGCAGGTGGTATATTGGGCGTAGTGGGTATGTTTATCATTCCAGAGTATCCTGCAGGAGATGTGCTGAATGCGGCCGCTGTGGGGATTGTATCCGGACTGGCGGCAACCGGTGTGAATCAGGTATACAAGCAGCTGCGGGGGAATGGTGAGAAGGAGCAGTAATGCACGAACATAAAAGGCTCCTTTGTGAAGGAACTTTCGGGTTTGCAGGAACAAAATAAAAAGGCTCCCTTGTGCAAAGGGAGCTCCCGCGTAGCGGGTGAGGGATTGTCATACGATCATTTTGTAGTATCTACAAATCGGCAGTATATGCAGACAATTCCTCCGTCACGACCGCTTCGCTTGGCCGTGCCACCTCCTTTTGCACAAAGGAGGCTATGAAGTTCCTGCATTACTAACATTCCCTCTGCTGGGGGAGTTTTGAATACATTAAATTCAAAGAAAGAAATGACCGAATATGAAAAGGCCAACACATGCAAAGCTTTTGTTAGGTCAAAATTGTAAGTATCCAATAGAGAAAATCCATTTTAAAACACAACAGGTGACTTTACGGGAAAGCGAAAAGGTATATAACACCGTATCAATAAAAAGTGTAGAATTTGACTTTTCTGATTTCACTGAGGCGGAAATTATGGACTTTCAAGGATCTTTCGTTTGCAAAGAACAGGAGGAATAATCTATGAGTAACAGCAGTCTCATAAGCTATACGAGAATATCACCGAATAGGACAAGTCCACGTAATCACAAGATTGATACAATCACGATACACTGTGTTGTAGGACAGTGTTCTGTGCAGACATTGGGGAACACATTTGCATCTCCTGCACGGCAGGCAAGTGC
>JABLTO010041339.1_pt1 | contig 14555 bp, 14 predicted proteins | sample 7160091 | NCBI WGS metagenome assembly JABLTO01 (sample SAMN14651225, study PRJNA627086) | human gut metagenome | isolation source: feces | host: Homo sapiens
AAAATTAATAATATTTTTTTCTTCATAAGTGTAAGCTCCTTTATAATAATTAAATATAGTATAGCATAATATATTATATAAAAAAAGAGAAATCCATTTATTGATAAGATGAATTTCTCTTTCTCAGTTATTTTACAACTATATTGTAAATTTTATTTTTTACATAAATTTCTTTAACAACTTGCTTTCCATCTAATTTAGAATCTATTTCATTATGAACTTTTTCTTTTACAATAGCTTCATCAGAATCTTTTTGTACTTCAATAGTTCCTTTTAATTTTCCATTAAATTGAATTGCAATTGTAACAGTATCATCTATTGTTTTAGATTCATCAAAACTTGGCCATTCATAAGTTGAAATATCTTCTGTAAATCCTGCAATTTTGTTTAGCTCTTCAGTAATGTGTGGAGCAAATGGATTTAACAATGTAATAAATGTTTTTAATTCAGCTTTATTTATTCTTTTTAGTTTATAAAATTCATTAACCATTGTCATAAATGTAGAAACACAAGTATTAAACTTCATTTCTTCAATATCATTTGTAACTTTTTTTATAGATTTATGCATTGGTTTTTCCATTTCAGAAGAATATGCATCTCCATCAATTAAAATTGTTTGTAAATTCCAAACTCTATCTAGAAATTTAGAACATCCACGAATACTATCCATACTCCAAGCCGCAGATTGGTCAAATGGACCCATAAACATTTCATAAACTCTAAAAGTATCTGCACCAAATTCATCTACAATGTCATCTGGATTGATAACATTACCTTTGGATTTACTCATTTTTTCACCATTATCACCTAAAATCATACCATGAGAAGTACGTTTTTGATATGGCTCTTTTGTTGGAACAACACCAATATCATATAAAAATTTATGCCAGAATCTTGAATATAGTAAGTGTAGAGTTGTATGCTCCATACCACCATTATACCAGTCAACAGGTGACCAATATTCTAAAGCTTCTTTTGAAGCTAAAGCTTTATCATTGTGTGGGTCCATATATCTTAAGAAATACCAAGATGAACCAGCCCACTGAGGCATTGTATCTGTTTCTCTTTTAGCAGGTGCTCCACAATGTGGACATGTTGTATTAATCCAATCTGTCATTTTTGCAAGTGGAGATTCTCCATTTTCTCCAGGTTCAAAATCTTCTACTTCTGGTAATTGAAGTGGTAATTCTTCTTCTGGTATTGGAACCCATCCACATTTTTCACAATGAACCATTGGAATAGGTTCTCCCCAATAACGTTGTCTAGAAAATACCCAATCACGTAATTTATAATTAACTTTTTTTGCTCCAATATTATGTTCTTCTAAATATTCAATAACTTTCTTTTTAGCATCTTTTACTTCAAGACCATTTAAAAATCCAGAATTAATAAGTTTTCCTGTGGATACATCTGTGAATGCTTCTTTGCTTAAATCAACATTATCCCCATCTACAACTTGAATAATTGGTAAATTGAATTTTGTAGCAAATTCATAGTCTCTTGTATCATGTGCAGGGACAGCCATTATAACACCAGTTCCATATGTACTTAAAACATAATCGGAAATCCAAACTGGAATTTCAGTTCCAGTTAAAGGATTAATAGCTTTAATTCCTTTAATTTCTACACCAGTTTTATCTTTGTTAATTTCTGCTCTTTCAAAATCAGATTTTAAACTTGCTTGTTTTTTATAATCTTCAATTTCATCCATATTGGTAATTTTTGAAGAATATTTTTCTATTAATTTATGTTCAGGAGCAATTACCATATATGTTGCACCAAATAAAGTATCTGGTCTTGTTGTGTAAACTGTAAGCTCATCTTCTGTTCCAGAAATTTTGAATTTAACTTCAGCACCTTCACTTCTACCAATCCAGTTCTTTTGTTGAGTTTTAATTTTGTCTAAAAAGTCTAGGTCATCTAAATCATCAATTAATCTCTGTGCATATTCGGTAATTTTAAGCATCCATTCAGATTTTTCTTTTTGAACAACAGGGCTACCGCATCTTTCACAAACACCATTTACAACTTCTTCGTTTGCTAAACCAACTTTGCAACCTGTGCAAAAGTTAATAGGCATTGTTGTTTTATAAGCAAGTCCTTTTTTGAATAATTGTATAAAAATCCATTGAGTCCATTTATAATAATTTGGATCTGTTGTATTTATTTCTCTTGACCAATCAAAAGAAAAACCAATAGATTTTAATTGTTCTTTAAAATGTGCAATATTTTTCTCTGTTGTAATTTTTGGATGAACATGATTTTTAATAGCAAAGTTTTCTGCAGGTAAACCAAAAGCATCAAAACCAATTGGGAACAAAACATTGTAACCTTGCATTCTTCTTTTTCTTGCAATAATATCAAGAGCAGTATAACTTCTAGGGTGACCAACATGCAAACCTTGTCCAGAAGGATAAGGAAATTCTATTAAACCATACCATTTTTTAGGATTAGTAAAACTAGAATCAGCATTAAAAGTACCCTCTTTATACCACTTTTCTTGCCACTTTTTTTCTACTTCTTTAAAATTATAAGCCATACTACAAAAGCCTCCATTCTCTAAATAAATTTGTTTGTAATTATATAACATCATATAGAAGATTTCAAGAATTTTAGAATTATTTAAGCTAATATTGTTACAGTTTAAAAAAATGTTAACAAAAAAATAGAATAAGAATTGTGTAGAGGAGCACAGTGTGCTCCATAAATTATTTTTAGTTTATTTTTTGTCTATTAAATGTATTGTAAATATAAATATTTTAATGTAAAATAAATAAAATTACATATAATATACAGAAAAAATGGAGGAATAAATGTACGATAATTGGGAAGAACTAGAAAAATCAATAATCAATTGTAAAAAATGTAAATTATGTGATAATAGAAAAAACATAGTATTTGGAGTTGGCAACAAAAATGCAGATATAATGTTTATAGGAGAAGGTCCAGGAGCAGACGAAGATTTACAAGGGATTCCATTTGTAGGAAAAGCGGGAAAACTTATGGATAAAGCATTTCAAGGGTTAGAAATAAATAGAGAAGAAGTATATATTGCAAATATTGTGAAATGTAGACCACCTAAGAATAGGGTACCAGAAGCGGATGAAAGTAAAGCATGTTTAGATTATTTACGAAATCAAGTAATATTAGTAAAACCAAAAATAATAGTATTACTGGGAAGCACTGCATTAAAAAATATATTAGGTGAAGAATACAAAATATCTCAAGCTAGAGGAAAATGGATAGAAAAAAATGGAATAAAATATATGCCAACATGGCACCCCGCAGCACTATTAAGAGACGAAACAAAAAAAATAGAATTTTGGGAAGATTTAAAAGAAGTAACTAATCACATAAATGTATAAGAAATAATAAATAATGTAGCGGCGGTCACTGACCGCTATAAATAATTTATAGTAAAAAACAACTTGCGAGCTGTTTGTGGGTGACCAATGAGCATTGTTAAATCGAAGATTGTTACAATGCCATTGGGGAGGAGCGAGCAAGAGAAAAAAATTAATTTATAGACTCCCTTTTTGGAGATTCTTAAGAACCCTTGGTTCTTAAGTGGGGTAGGATTAAAAGGCAGGGGCAAAGCCCCTGACCTTTTAAAAGAAAGAATTTATATTAATAAAAATAATAACAAATACAAAGATAGTAATAAAAGGATTAAAATGCGAAAACATTTTAATCCTTTTAAATTTTTTGATATTCACTAGCATTTCCAAATAAAAAATCTTTAATTGCTTTAAAAAATAAAGCAATTTTATTTTGTTTTACAGAAACAATATGAGTATTTGCATTAATTATATATTCAACACCATTTTCAATAGCTGTTTTTTTATCTTCAAGTTTTTCCATCATTTTAATATAATAATTATTAAAGAAAAAGTAATCTTCTGTAATTCCTATTAAATTTTTATAGTTATATAATTTTCTTCTAAAGTTATCTACTTCTTCTATTGTTTTTATAGAATTAAAGTAATTATTAAAATAAGCTTCAATAATTAAATTTTGTGTTTCAAAGAAAGTGGTTTTTATAATATGCTTTTGCTTTGCAATTTTTGCTTGAATAGAAGCGCTATTATGTTCTTCTAGTGTAAGTTTATTATTAAGTTTAATTAAGTCTTCTTCTGCAAATAATATTTTATCAAAATTAGATTCTATAATTTCGTAAGTTTCTTTTGATGTTAATTCTATAAAATTATTTTTAAAATTATTATTACTATTAAATGTACTATCAAGCAAAGAATATTCGCTTGTAATATATGCCATTTGAGCAATTATATTACATTCAAGAGGATAAAAATTTGGACTTATTGTATCAAAGGTTATTCCATAATATTTAACAGTATCATTTTCAAAATGAAGAGCTTTAGCTGTTGTATATTGAGTTGCGGCTTCGTTTATGCCAAGTCCATATACTTTTACTCCAGCCATATCACATAAGCCAAGTCTAATAAGTTTTCCTCTGGATGTTTTTCTTTCTTGTAGATAATGAATGCATTCATGTAATGCATATTTATAAATATCATTTAAATCTATTTTTTCATTGTAATAAATTGAAGTGTTTTTATAAAAGTAATTAGCTTCAGATAGTCCATTTGGAACTTTTGCAGTATACATATTTAAACGAGCAAGCCTTTTAAATAGTTCGTCTGTTTTAAAGTCATGTTCTGGAAAAGCTTTTACTAATAATTCTGCTATTGTTTTTGCAATAGAATTTACTTTTAATGTATCTAACTTTGTTTTTACTTCAATACCTTCTTTTTTTAAATCTGATTCAATGCTCATTAAATTTCTCCTTAGTATCTAATCAACACTATTATACTACAAAATTATACAAAAAATGTTACATCTTCTTTAAATAAATATTACAAAAATATTACAGAAATTTAAAGCTTAATGTTTTGTAATTTGATATTATAATATATAAAAAACTAGAAAAACATTGACTTTCTAAGAAAAATACACTATTGTATAAGTAATTATAGTATAATAAAAATTATTAATAAGGGGGAGAAAAAATGAGTATATTTGAAAATATAGACTTTAACAATTTACCAGAAGATTATAATGAAATTTGTGTAAGAGAAGAAATTATTGCACCATTGTTAAAGCTTTTAGGATATTCTTCCTCAGATAAATCGAAGTGCATTGTAAGAGAGCCACATTTAAAGCAACCATTTACACAAATGGGAACTAAAAACTTTAAGATAAGTATAATTCCAGATTATCTTATTAAAGTTAATGGCAAGAACTTTTTTATTATAGAGGCAAAATCACCACGAGAAAGTATTTTAAGTAGAAAATATATTCAACAGGCTTATAGTTATGCAATTAATATGGAAGTAAAAGCTAAATATTTTGTATTATGTAATGGTAAGGAAATGAGTATATATGATGTAAATAACGAAGAACCAGTATTATATTTTAAATTAGGAGAAGCAAGTAAAGAGAATTGGGAAAAAGTATATGAACTTTTAAGTCCAGAAGCATTTACAAATCCGCACATATTTAATTATAAAAAAGACTATGGTATATGGTGTGCAAAACAAGGAATGTTTCAAAATTTACAATATTTTTATAATTGCTATATTAGCGATGTAGGCAGATTAGGTGATGATAAATTTACTTTTTTAGCTACAATAAAAAAAGAAGAAGAATTATTGGCAAGTTTTGACTTTGATATTTCTCTTTTTGAAGATTTTATGAATCAAGTACCAAATCACCTAAAAGATAAAGTAAGAAATTCTGTAAGAAATAGTCCATTTAAGTATGAAGCAAATAACGAAGAAGAATCTTTTTCATTGAATTTTTCAGCATATTTATCAAAAGAGACAATAAAAAATGAAAACGAAATATATTTGCCACTTATAGTTAAAGAATTTTTAAAGTAAAAAGCTCTTTATATGTAATAATAAAATGAGTGAATATTAAGTTAAGCAAGGCTATGCTATAAAAGAAATGTTATTAAAAAAACAAAGGAATGCTATTCAAAAATGAAAATTATATTGTTATTTGCTCATGAACAAGCATTATAATTTTATATAAACATACTGATGTGTGTGGGGAATGCCAGAAAAAGTAAATAATTTTATATAGAATGACTTAAATATATTAAAATGTGATTCTGCAACATTTTAAACATAAATAATAAAAAGTATTACAAAGAATGTAGCTAAATATAAAGTAATATAGGAGCTAAGAATATGATAATTGATGTAATAGATTTAGAGTTGAAAAATCTTCAATTCAGTAGAAATTATGATACAAATAGATATTTAAGAGGAAAAACTTTATACAATAGAGAAAAAGTTGAAGTAGAAAAGGTTGAAAAACTTGATGACAAAAATTATTTTGTAGAAGCAAATGTTGATGGGAATTTTGGTACATATGAAACAACTTTAAATATTGCAAATAATCTTATAAAAAACAGTACTTGTACTTGTGAAGATTATTATAAAGGAAATTTGTGTAAACATATAATAGCAACTTCTATGGAAGTAGTAAAACCTCATTATGCAAGTACAATTGAAGTAAGAAGAAAATTATTAGATCAAAAAAGAGAAGAAGCAAAGAAAAGACAAGAAGAAATGCAAAGAAAAGACAAGAAGAAATGCAAAGAAAGCAAGAAGCGGAAAGAAAAAGAAGAGAGTATGAAATAAAATATTATACAGGATTACAAACAATACAATAATTTAAAGAAAGTTCAAAAGAAAAAATAAAAGAAAATATAAATTTGGAGGAATTTTAGCAGATGATATGGGGCTTGGAAAAACATTACAAGTTATATCTGTATTAAATTCAGTAGCAGAATTATGGTCAATATTTGACTTTATAATGCCGGGATATTTATATAATTACAATAAATTTAAGAAAAAATTTGAAGAACCTATATTAAAACAAGAAGATAAAGAGGCTCTAGTAAAATTGAAAAGATTAATTAGTCCTTTTGTATTAAGAAGAGTAAAAAAAGATGTTTTAACAGAATTACCAGAGAAAAATATAACTGTACTTAAGAATGAAGTGGAAAAAGAATTTAATAAATTAGGAATTAAATATTATAAATTAGTGGGAAACACGCCTGTAAACAAAAGAGTAAAAATGGTAGATGAATTTAATAATGATTCTTCAATAAAAGTGTTTTTAATTTCACTAAAAGCAGGAGGAACGGGGTTAAATCTTACATCGGCAGATATTGTAATACACTATGATCCATGGTGGAATATATCTGCAGAAAATCAAGTAACAGATAGAGCATATAGAATTGGACAAAAAAACAGTGTACAACTATATAAATTAATTACAAGCAATTCAATAGAAGAAAAAATAAATAAAATGCAAGAACGAAAAGAAAAATTATCGAAAGACATATTATCAACCGAAGAAACTTTTATAAATAAAATGTCAAAAGAGGAAATTTTAGATTTATTTGAATGATTTTGGGCGATTTTTGGATGGGGTCAAAAATCATCCAAAATCACTTTTTTTTTATAAAAATTTATGATATATTAGGTAAAAAATGATGAAAAAAGGAAAAAAAGTATGAAAAATAGTTTTTTTAATAGAACATTAAAAGGTACAAAATTTTATATAGTTTTAACACTAATATTAAGTGCAGTGTATTCGAGATTATTGGTATACATACCTATGTTTATACAATATGCACTTGATGGTGTAATAATGGAAAATGAAAGTGTAATTCCAAGGCTAATAAGGAACTTATTTTATTCAAATGATAAAATATCAAAAATAATAGTTCTTGTTTTAGTATTGATAATGCTAAATATACTAGTTTTTATTGTAAATTATTTGAAGAGTAAGATTAATACAAAATTTAATTTGATAATAAATAGAAATGTTAAAGAATCAGTTTTAGAGCATATACCAAAAATAAATTATATGCAATTTAGCAATATAGATAAATCAAATGTAATTCAAAGAGTTAATAACGATGCTGCTACATATTCTGAATTTTTTAATTCACAAATAAATTTATTCTTTGATACAATTTTTATTATTATATTTGCAGTATCACAAACTTTGCAATTAAATGTTACTGTAGGATTGTTTATAGCTATAATTTGTGGACTTATAGTTGCATTATCTATATGGTATTTCAAAGCATCAAGGCCATTAGTAGAAGATATTGTAGAAAGTAATAGAGAAGTGATAAACAAAACTACAATAGAAATAGAAGAATCTAAAATGTTAAAAATATTTAACAGAAGAGATAAAGAAATAGAAGATTTCTCAAAAATGAATAGTGAATATAAGAAAAAAGAAATAAAACTTGCAAAAATGAAAGTGTTATATGGAATTGGAACACATACCTTAAGAAATTTCAAAGAACCATTTATATTATTATGGGGTGGAATATTAGTTGTACAAGGAAAAATGACACTTGCTACTATATCAATTTTACTAACATATTCAACAAAAATATTAGAATATGTATATAAATCAGTAGATAAACTAAAAGCAATAAATGAATTTATTGTAGCATATAAAAAGTTATCAAGTTTAATGAGCCTAGATGAAGATATAGAAGAAAATCCATATGTGGAATTAGATGGCGATATTGTTCTTGAAAATGTAAGTATAAAACTAAATGATAACACTATATTAGAAAATTTGAATTTTACAATTAATAAAAATGAAAATGTAGCAATTATAGGAGATAATGGTTCAGGAAAGACAGTTATTTCAAAAACTTTAATTGGCTTTTATGATTATACAGGAAATATATATATTGGAAAGCACAATATAAAAGATGTAAGTAAAAAGAGTTTAAGAGATTATATTGGAGTAGTTCTTCAAGATACATATTTATTTACAGACACAATAAAAGACAATATAAATATTACGAATCGTCTTATAAAAAATGAAGAGATAATAGAGGCTTGTAAATTAGCAGATATATATGAAGATATAAAAGGGTTTGACGAAAAAATAGATTATATGATAGGAAAAGGTGGAAATAACATTTCAGGTGGACAAAAACAAAGAATTGCGATAGCAAGAACTTTAATAAAACAAAATAAATTTATAGTTTTTGATGATTCACTATCAAAACTTGATACAAGAACAAAAATAAATATATTAAACAATATTATAAAAATGAAAATAGGAGCAATAATAATTTCACATGATGCAGAAGTAGTGAAAAGATGTGATAAAGTATTATTCATAAATAATAAAACCATTGAAGTTGGAAAACATGAAAATTTGATAAACTCAAATAAATTATATAAAGAAATTATAGAAATTAGTAAAAATAGAATAATAGAAGATGAGGAAAATTAAGTAATGTTAAAAGAAATTATAAATAATTACAAAAAACAATCAATTAAAGTAGCACTTCGGCTGGTTTATAACAAGCATAATGGTAGTAATTTTTATTGCATTTATGATTGTTATGGTAGAATATGCAATACCAAGTAAAGATGTTAAATTAATAATAGTATTAGGTATAAGCTATTTTGGAGTTAATATTTTGCGTTCTATCGTTACATTTTTTGAAGACTTTAATGATGAAGGATTTGAAAAAGAGTTAGAAGCGGATTACAGAGAAAAAATTTATTTAAAGTTACAAAAAACAACACAAAGTGAGATAGACAAAATAAGAGTTGGGGAAATATTAGAAAATATAATAAATGATACAAAAGAATTTGCAAGATGGTATGGTACAGGGATTTGTAGATCTTATTTTGCAGGAATCATAAGATTAGTTGGAACATTACTTGTATTAATGTACTTAAATATACCAATAGTTACAATAACATTCTTTATATATATATTTGGATTTTTTGTAACACATATATTTAATAAAAAATCAATTGAATACACAAAGTTAAAAAGAGAAGCAAATGCTAAAGTATTAAACTGGTCAAACGAACAAGTACAAGGATATTCAACAATAAAATCATTAGAGATTGAACACGAAAGAATTTTGCAAGTAAGAGGGTTAATTTCACAATATGAAAAGTATGTAAATAAATTAGAAAAAAATATTAGGATATATACTTGTTTATATGATTTTATAGTTTCATTTGTTGGAGTATTAAATATATTAATTGGCTCAATAGGAGTTGAAAAAGGAATCATAACATATGGGGCAATAATAATTCTTGCAAGATATATATCTTCACCAGAGACATATGCAAAATGGGTAATAGAAGGATTTCAAATAAGAAATATTGGAAAAATATCATATGAAAGAATAAATAATATCTTGCAAAAAGAAGAGGAAGAAATAAATAAAGGAATACAATTAGAAAAAGTAAATAGCATTCAATTTGAAAGTATTAGTTTTTCATATGATAATAAAAAAAATGTTTTAAGTGATATATCTTTTAATGTAAATAAAAATGAAAGTGTTGCTTTAATTGGAAGAACAGGTAGTGGAAAGACAAGTTTAGTAAATTTGATTTGTAGATTTTATGATTTAAAAGAGGGAACTATTAAAATAAACGGAAAAGATTATAAAGAATATAGTATAAAAAGTTTAAGAGATAAAATAGGATATATTATGCAAAAAGTCGTAATATTTGATGGAACTATTTTAGAAAATATAAATTATGCAAATAAAGATATTTCCAAAGATGAAATAATTGAAATATGTAAGAAGCTAAATTTGCATGACAAAATAATGTCACTAAAAGATGGGTATGAAACAAAAATTTCAAGTGATACAGATATTTTTTCAGCAGGAGAAAAACAACTTTTAAATTTTACTAGAGTAATGGTTGAAAATCCAGAAATTATAATATTAGATGAAGCTACAGCATCACTTTCATATAAGTCTGAAATGATGGTAAGAAAAGCAATAGAGGAGATAACAAAAGGAAAAATAAGCTTTATTATAGCACATAGACTATCAACCATAAAAAAATGCGACAAAATATTACTTATGAAAGATGGTAAAATAATAGAAGAAGGAAATCATAATGAATTGATAAATAAACATGGAGAATATTATCAATTAATTAATATTTAAGTTAAAGAACAATGATTTTTGACAATATATGAAATAATATTGAGTGATACAAAAAATAAGAAGGTAGGACGTATGGAATTTATAGAAAAAATAACAAGGATACATACAATATATCCAGATTTAAAGATAAAGATTTTAAGTTTTTCAAGAAAGAATAATATGACAGAGGAAAAAAATGGCTAGATATAAATATTGAAAATAGAATATTTTTAGCCGAAGAAGAGAACAAATATCATAAATCAAATATTAACAAAATAAAAGGCGAATACATAAAGTCAGATATTACTGATGGGGAAATAGCTATTTTAATAGATGATGATGTAAGAATTCTTAGTGAAACTCAAAAAATTTTAAAAGAGAAGGTAATTCCTATTCATGTTACATCTGTACTTATATGATTCGAAGAAAAAATAAAAAAGGCAGACTTAGAAAGTCTGCCTTTTGAAAGGTGTTTAAGATGAAAATTAAAGATTTCTTAACTGTTCTAATTTTTCATCAGCTAATGACAGTTTTTCATCCAAATCAGAATTGTGTTCAATTACTTCGAAGTGTCTTTCAAAGTGATCATGAATAACTCCATCAGGTGTCATACTAAATTTCATGTGATTAGGATTTAAAGACTTATTGCCAAGTCTTGCTCTTGTTCCATCTGGAAGAATAAATGTAGCCTTATTAGAAGTACAGAAAATATCATCAATAGGTGTACTCAAAAAGAGTTCTTCTAAATAAGAAACATACTGTAAATCATAAGCACCTTGATTAACAGGGTTCATCGTATTAGCATATACACTCATTCCAGTTGTATTTCTTGCATATGCAAGAAAAGTAAGCAAAGAATCCAAAGTTGGAAACTCTGTTTCTGTCACAAGAACCTCAAGTGCTAATTTAGTTTTCCATTTAGACTGAATAAATTGCATAGATTCACTGCCTCTATATGAGATTTTGAACTCATCAACAATTCCATTTAACTGTCTAAGAACTTCAACTTTTTTTCCGTTTGTAAACATTTTTACGGTAAGCCCTGCATTTTTTGCAATACGAGCAAAGTCAACAATATCTGGATGCATAGTAGGTTCGCCACCGTGCAAAAAGAAATTGCAAAGACCATGTTCTTTTGCAAAGTTAACACTGGAAATAAAGTTTTCTTTGCTCATAAAACCGCCAGTATGAACTTTACGTTCAATGCAAAATTCACAGTTACTATTACATTGTTTTGTTAGCAAACAGAAGAACTCCTGTAAGTCATGTAGTTCCCGAGGATGTTTTCTTATAATAATTGTATTGCACATGACAAACAACTCCTTTCATTAATTAAGTGTTATAGTAAACTTTTGATATTATATCACAGGGATTTTAAGAAGGCAAATTATGTTGACAATACACAAAGAATATTTTATAATATAAAAAATTTTTATCCTTAAGGAGGAAAGAATGAAAATAGTAACTTTAAACCCAAATAAACTAACTATGAATGATATAGACAGAGAACAACATAGAGTAAAAGTATTATTATTTAATTCTAAAGATGAAGTTTTGCTATGCAAAATAAATGGAGTTTATAATTTTATAGGTGGACATATAGAGGAAAATGAAACACCATTAGAAACAGCACAAAGAGAAATAAAAGAGGAAGCAGGAATTCCCATGAGATTAGGTAACTTTTCAGCACCATTTTTTAAACTTCAATCATTTGAAAAAAACTATTATGGCTCAACTAGAAATTATTTTACAACAATAGATTTTATTGAGGGAGAAACAGATGCTCCGTTTGATTTAAGTAAAAGAAACTTAGACCCTGAAGAAAAGAAAAAAGATTTTAGACTTGAATATGTACCATATAAAGAACTAAAAGACACACTTGAAGAAAATAGAGAAAATGCTAAAGCAGAAAAGAGAGAATTTATAATAGATGAGATGTTAGCGGTACTAAAAGTCTATGAAAAAGAAGTAGATAGAAATAATAGACAAGAGGAAACAAGGTAATGTTAGATAGAAGAAAATATATAAATAATACTTATTTAAGAGATATTAGCAAATATAAACATTGTGTTTTTGAAGATAAGGAAAACGATTGCTATATTTCAGTAAAAAATATTTTAGAGTTAAAAGAACCTTTTTATACTAGTAATGGTATTTGTTTAATAGACAAGAATTATTATATTGTGGAGATAGTACCATTACATGAGAATTATTGTATAAGAATATTTGTGGATAATAAAAGAAATGTAATATTATATTATTTTGATATAACGTTTCAAAATGGTTTTGATAATTTGAAAAATTCTATATATTACGATGATTTGTATTTAGATGTAATAAAACAAGAAAAAAATATAAAAGTATTAGATGAAAATGAATTAATAGAAGCATTAGAAAATGGAAAAATAAATAAAAATGAGTATGAATTAGCAATTATAAAAAAAGATGAACTTATAAAAAGTTTAAAAGATAATAGTAATAAATATTTGAATATAGATTATTCAAAATACTTATAAAGTGATTTTTGGGACGGGGGCAAAATCAATAATATAAATTAACTAATATATGATATAAGAAAAAAAGATGGGGAAAATAATAAATTGTGAGACAATAAGTTAAACAAATTGCTACGGCAAAAAATATTATTACACATCTTTTTTTATGTAATAGTTTAATTGATATTTTTAATAAATTACCAAGCAAAAAAGCTACAAATTACCGAAAAATAAATCATAAGTTACCGAAAAATGTTTAAGCATAATTGTATAAATGCTATAATATAGTAAATAACTAAGTATGGAGGTTATTATAATGGAAAACTATAAACAAAGAATAGCAGATAAAATATTAAATAAAAAATTAAGAGGAAAAGGAGCAGTTGTAATACATGGCCCAAAGTGGTGTGGAAAAACAACAACATGTATTAGAGATTTGAGAGTATATGCAGAAAGTATAAATGGAAATGTATATCATTACAGAGATTCAAGTGGATTAGAATGTGATGCTGTGATACACTTAAGAAATGGCTCATATGGATTAATAGAAATAAAATTAGGTGGAGACAATTTAATAAATGAAGGAGCAAACAACTTAAAAAAGGTGGTTTCAAAAATAGATACAACAAAAATGAAAAATCCATCATTTTTAATGGTACTAACTGCAACAGGAAAATATTCCTATAAAAGAGAAGATGGAGTTTATGTAGTGCCTATAGGAAGCTTAAAAAATTAAAACATAAAAGCTCTTTTAAGCGAATACAATTAAACAAAAGTATTTGCTTAAGGGGGCGTTTTTTAATGCATAAGATTTCCATAGAAGAACGTGCAGTAAAGCTTGCACATTATATAATAGATTCAAAAGAAACAGTAAGAGGAACGGCAAAGGCTTTTGGAATTTCTAAGAGTACAGTGCATAAAGATGTGAGTGAAAGATTACTAAAAATTAACCCTGCTTTAGCTGCAGAAGTAAGAGTTATTTTAGATGAAAACAAAGCAGAAAGACACATTCGTGGTGGAATAGCTACAAAAAATAAATATATAAAAGAGCATAATGCTTCATAAAAATACACAATTCG
>JABLTO010007110.1_pt1 | contig 14554 bp, 21 predicted proteins | sample 7160091 | NCBI WGS metagenome assembly JABLTO01 (sample SAMN14651225, study PRJNA627086) | human gut metagenome | isolation source: feces | host: Homo sapiens
ATCCTGAAGGACGCCGGGCTGCCGCACATCAGATTTCACGACCTCAGACACACCTTCGCAACGCTGGCACTGCAAAATGGGGTGGACGTCAAAACCGTCAGCAGTATGCTGGGGCACTACGATGCAGGCTTTACCCTGCGAACCTACACCCACGCCACAAGGCAGAAGCAGGATGAAGCTGCACAAACGATGGGCAGCTTCATGGCGCAGGTCATGTAAGCAGAAAAAGGATGCGAAATACCGGAGAGGGGGCAAAACCTCCTCTCCGGTACTCTTTGAACCTATCCGCACATTTTCGCGTGTGGGTCACGGTGTGGGTCAGGCAGTTGACCCACATTTTGACCCACACATTTTTCAGCATTTTTGCAACAAAAAGCATCGAAAACCGAAGTTTTCGATGCTTTTTTGGAGCTGCTGGGCAGATTCGAACTGCCGACCTCATCCTTACCAATTATATATGAACTGTTTTCTCTTGTTGTTAGCTGTTGTATCTTGTTGCCCCGTAGCCCTTATATATCAGGGGATGCGGGCTTTTTCTTGTTGTTTCTTGTCATTGCTTGTTGTATCTTAAAATAAGCTGTTTTGTGATGTCCGTATGGGTTTTGTATGGTTTTTTGATAGAACCCATACCGCAAGACCTCATCCCTTATTTACAGCCTTCTTGACCGCCTCGCGCATGATCTGCGCCGCTCTGCTGACGCTCTCGGCGTTGGCGTGGGTATACATCCGCAGTGTTACGGCCTTGTCGCTATGGCCGAGCGCTTCGGATACGCTGGCCACATCCGCGCCGTTGGTAATCGCAACGCTTGCAAAGGTGTGACGCAGCTTGTGCGGGTGAAGATCAGGCAGCCCGCAATGGTCGGACAATTTTTTGAGATAGCGCGTGGGGCTTTGCGGGTGCATTGGCTCCGGACTACCCTCCTTTGTAAAAACAAAGGCGCTCATAGCTTTTCTCGCCTGTTCTGCGCGAAGCTGACGCAGGAGGGCTATTGTATCCTCCCCTGCATACACAGTGCGCTTATGACCGTTCTTAGGGGTGTCTATGTAGACACCCTTTGTCGGCGTGTAGCACAGATTTCCGACTATGGTGATTTCCCCGCTCTTGAAGTCAATGTTTTCCCACTTCAATGCGCAGCACTCGCCGCGCCGGATGCCGGTATCAATCAGCAGACGGACGAGCGCCCGCCATTTTAGGGGCTCTTCGTCCAGTACGTCAAGGAGCTTTCCGACATCCTCTGCCGTATACGCAGCGGGAGCCTCTGCCTTTGCTTCACCCTTGCGCGGCTTCGGACGCTCCACCTTATCCATTGGATTGCGGTCGATCATGTCCCCCATGTATGCCATCTTGAACAGGCTGTGCAGTACCGTATAGACTTTAATGACGGTGGCATGGGCCTTGCCCGTTGCCTGGATATCAAGAAGCAGCGCCGTGATTTGCGCCGGTGTGATCTCCGGCATTTTCACATCGCCTAATATGGGGTAGACCTTTTTATCAAGGCAGTTTTGATAGTTGGCGCGCCCGTTCTCGCTCATTGTAACGCTCTTAGCAGGCATGAACACTCTTTCCCCATATTGTTTGAGGGTAAGAATGCGAGCGGCTTCTGCGGCCTCCTGCGCGGCTTTCTCGCGTTTCTCTGCGCGGCTGATTGCCTCGCCTGCATTACATTGCCGCTCAAACTCTGCTGCCACTGATGCGAGCTCGCGGTCTATGGCCTTCTGGCTCCATCCCTCCGGAACATACCATCGGCGCGTCAAATAGGACTTATCCCGTCCACGGCTGACGCGGATCTCATAAAAGGCTTGTCCAGCTTTATTGAATTTCTTTCGCGTGGACGGCATAGCTACACCTCGCTGTTACTCATCTGTTGGGAGCTTTAATTGATTGTGCATTTCATTAAGTGCTCGAGCACTCTTACTGTCAGTAATCGTCTCGATCTGGTAAAGTGCCGTAGCGTGGAGTTTCTCTAATCGTTCCTGCTGCGGCACTCCCTGCTCAATCAGCAAAGCATTGATATTTTCCAAGTTTGAAAGTACAAGCAACTGTTCAATCGTTGCTCCATCACGCATATTCCCTTTTGCATCTGGATTTTCTCGTTTCCATTGCTTTGCCGTTTTCCCAAACAATGCCACATTCAAAACATCGGCCTCATCTGCGTAGACATACCCCTGTCGCACACGCGGTAGTTCTGGCGGAATCAGATTCATCTTGATTGCATCCGTGTGAATTCGATAGTTTGCTTTTGCAAGAATGCGCTTGACATTCCAATCTAATGCAAGCCTGTGCCCTTCATCCTCCTTCAAACGCTGATAGTCTTTAATGATATACAGCTTAAATTCCGGCGAGATCCATGATGCAAATTCAAAAGCAATATCCTTATGTGCTAGCGTTGCCGCATAGCGTCCTTGCTTTGAAATAATTCCAATAGCCCCTGTATCATTGATCCACTTTTTGGGCGTCATGGCAAAACTATTGCTTCCGGATTCCTGTTTAATTGCCTCGAATTCGAGGCAATTAAATTCTGGATTATTTAATTCTTCCCATAACCCCAAAAATTCAATAGTCGTTCTATTTCTCATCCAGTTCTGAATAACATACCCCGGCAACTCGGGGTTATGATATTTTGCAATATCTGTTAGAGAAATATAGTCCTCTTCATTGCCAATTGTAGTTACAACAGCAATATCCACACCGTTCGCATGAATAACACTCTCAACTTTATTATTTGCCATATCACACCTCTTTCCCGCTCCATGCCTCGCATGGGGCTTTATTTTTTGTCCTCGTCCGGCTCCTCTGGGCGCTGATACTGCGGCGTCTCCGCTAATTGCTCTATATAGTCGGCAACTTCTCTCATGTCCTCAGGCTTCAAATGCTTGAAAAAATACTTTCCCGCCATGAGCATTCCATCTGTATTTAAGTGGCTATAGAAAAAAGCTGTCCTATCTTCATCAGATTCGAATTGCAAAATCCCCATGCGATGCATCTCAAACTCAGATGCTTTATGCCACTTTGACTTATCGTCTTCTGATATTTCTGCAAGCTTCCTTTTTACATGGTCAGTAACTATTTGGCATTGGTCTTCCGCTGGGATAAGGTCAGTCCAATCGACACCTAAAGCCGCAGCTATTGCCCTTAATACATTATATTTAGGCTCTCTTTGTCCCTTTTCATATTTACTAATGGTGGACTTTGTAACACCAATTGCGTCCGCTAATTCTTGTTGAGACATTCCACGTTTCAGCCTCACCGCTTTTATGTTCGTTCCTTGCATAAATTTATTCCTCCTAATATGACTATATCTTATCATATCCATTTTGTCAACAATTTTCCATTTTTGTGTTGACACACGTGTCCATTTCGGCTATAATCAAATTATGGTAGACGTTTTGGATACTTTAGGAGGTGAATGTAATGATTATCAATTCGATTCGCATCGAATCAATTCTGGCCGAGCGTGATATGACTAAAGCCGCACTTGCTGAAAGATGCGGAGTATCTCGGCAGAATATCAGCACTATCATCCGGCGCGGGACGTGCGAGCCTCGCACAGCCGGTAAGCTGGCAGCCGGTCTCGGTGTCAGCGTCGCAGAGATCATCGAGGGGGCGCAATAATATGACACCATATCAGAAAATACCGGAAGCCTGTAGATCAACCGGCCTAAGTCAATATTTCTTACGGCAGGGCTGCAAAAATGGCACTGTTCCGCACGTCAAAAGCGGCCCGACATACTACGTCGATGTACCGGCACTTTTAGAAAAATTGCGAGGTGAGGCAAACGGACATTCTGGAAGTTCTACAGCACTTTGAGGGCGTGAAGCGCTGCGGTGACGGTCAATATATGGCCCGCTGCCCGTGCCATGACGACCGGAAGCAAAGCCTCTCTATTGGTCGAGGTGAAAAGGGCGTGGTGCTCAAATGCCAGGCGGGATGTGATACACGCGACATCATCGCCCGTGTTGGCATTAAGCCTCGTGATCTCTTTTACGATGCAGGAGCAAAGCCCACTGAGCGCCCGCAGATCGTGGCCGTGTACGAATATCCCAATGGCGTTCAGAAGCTACGGAAATCGGACAAGTCCTTTTCATGGCGTCGGCCGGACGGAAAAGGCGGCTGGATCTACAACCGTCAGGGCGTTCCGCACTCCCTCTATGTGGCCGGTTCGCTTGGTAATGTCGTGTTCATCGCCGAGGGTGAGAAGGATGCCGACAGCCTCCATCGTTTGGGCTTTGATGCTGCCAGCGGCGCAGATGGTGCAGGCCCCGGCAAGTGGCGGAAAGAATACACTGAGCAGTTACAAGGCCGCACCGTGCTCATCTTCCCCGACAACGACGCCGTTGGTAAGGCTTACGCCGAGGAGACCGCCGCCGCGCTGCATGGTGTCGCCGATCATGTCCAACTTTGTGACCTCTCGACCGTCTGGCCGGAGATTCCGGAGCATGGAGATATTTCCGATCTTATCGCTCTTCTTGGTGACGAAAAAACCTGTGAGGCGATAGCGGAGCTCGCAACCACAACGCCGGAATGGACACCGGCCCCACCCACTGACATCTTTGAGGAATTCGGATTCTACAGCGTCCCGGACCTAACCGAGGAAGAACGCCGCCCGCCCGAGTTCATCATTGACGGCATGATCCCGTGCGGAATGACCTTTTTATCTGGTGCGCCGAAGATTCGCAAATCATTCATGGCGCTACAGATGGCGTCCGCAGTTGCGACCGGCACCCCCTTTCTTGGACACTCTACCACGAAATGCGATGTTGCTTATCTCGACTTAGAAGGTAGTAAGAGCCGCATTTCCTTTCGCTCAGCGAAGATGTCCACGCAAATTCCGTCAAACGTGTTTGTTACCAACAGCATCACGGAGCGCCTTGCCGATGGGCTCGTGAACAAGCTACGGCAGCTCCACAGGGCGCGGCCCTCAATCCGCCTCATCATTGTCGACACCTACAGCCGAGCGCGCGGCAGCTATAAAGCCCCCGGCGCGAACGCTTACGATGCAGATATTATGCTGCTGGAACCTGTGCAGCGCATGGCACTTGAAGAGAATATCGCGCTACTGTTCGTTCATCATGATAAAAAGGGTGCCGGGCTCGCTCTCGATTCCTTTGAGCGTCTGAGCGGAACAATGGGCATTTCCGGTTCCTGCGACTGCGTTATCAATCTTGTTGCAGACGGAAAGCGTTTCGATGGTAAAGCTTCTATGGAATTCACTCCGCGCGATGCGAAGGGCGGTGAAATGAGCCTCGTTTTTGATGAGCGGTTCGGAGAGTGGCAAGAAATCATCGAAACCAAGCCGGACTTGCGTGGCAATCCGATTTGTTCGTGGATCATCGAACATTCGCCCGAGCGTCAGCAAGAAGGAAAGACCTTTTCTTACGATACACTTATTAAGGCAGCTTATGGGAGTTTTGTGGACAACCCCGGCGAAGAAGTCAGAAAGCAACTCGTTCCCCGTCGTGAAGAATTGTTTTCAAGTTATGGTATTGGCGTTCAGATGGGCGTGAAATCGAACGGCGCAAGAGGCATTCGAGTAATAAATCTGTTATAAAACACCGTCCCTGCGTCCCTCTAAGAGGGACGGTATCGCGGGAGAATAGCTCCGTCCCTCTCCCCTATTAAAAATAATTAAAAATATATGGTGTCCCTCCTACAGGGACGCAGGGACACTACTATTTTATAGAAAGCAGGTGATACTCAACGAGCGGAAGAAAATCACAAAGCAAAGGCCGCGCCGGGGAGCTTGAATTGTGCCGCCTATTGCAAGGCTACGGCTACCCCGTGCAGCCGGGCGAGGCCGTGAGCTATGGCAGCACACCCGATCTAACAGGGCTTGACGGAATACACGCTGAGTGTAAGCGCTGCGAAAAGCAAGCCATTTATGAGTGGATCGAGCAGGCGCAGCGGGACAGCGGCAAATTTAAGGACGGTTTACCGGCTATCTTTTGGAGGAAAAACCGCGCCCCGTGGCTTGTCTGCATGACGCTTGAAAACTGGATAGAGCTTTACCAGCGGAAAAAAGCGGAAGAAATCGGAAAGGAGCGCAGCGAATGACACCCAATGAAGAACGCGCCTTATCTGCGCTCTTGACCTCGAAAACGAAGTTAGAAGCGGCAGAGAAAGCGGGGATCACAGACCGCACCATGAGGCGCTATTTTGAAAACCCCGAATTTTGCCAGCGATACCGGGAAGCGTTCGCCGGAGTAGTACAGGACGCAACGCGCAGGGCGCAGCAGCTATTAGAGCCTGCATTATCCACATTGCAAACGGTCATGGAGGACGAGGAAATAAACCCCGCCGCTAGAGTAAACGCCGCGAAAATCGCCCTTGATTATGCCGTGCGCCTGACCGATCAGAACGACCTTGCAGAGCGTTTAACGGCTTTGGAAGATATGCGGCAATGATAACACGGGACAAGCTGGAACAGCGCATAGCAGCCCTTGAAATGGCAGAGAAGCAACGCCGGGATAGCATGACCACCACCGCCACCGTGGAGGACTTTATAGCCCCGTGCTATCTCCCCTTGCATGAGGACATAAAAGCAGGGCAGCACCGCTTTTACAATCTTCCGGGCGGGCGCGGGAGCTGCAAAAGCTCTTTTGTATCGCTTGAGATCGTGGACGGCATACAGAGCGACCCCACAGGCCAGAGCAACGCTATTGTGTTTCGCAAAGTGGCGGGGACAATGCGCGACAGCGTTTTTTCTCAAATCGCATGGGCTATTGATATGCTGGGCGTTTCCCACCTCTGGAAAGCGACCGTTTCCCCGATGATGTATGAGTACAGGCCGACCGGCGCACAAATCCTTTTTCGAGGGCTGGACGATGCAAGCAAGCTGAAATCCATCAAGCCCAGGCGCGGCACTTTCCGCTATGCTTGGTTTGAAGAATTTAGCGAGCTGAGCGGCCCGAACTTTGCCCGCAGCGTTTTACAATCGGTTATGCGAGGGCAAGGGACAAATCCGCAGGTATTCCGCAGTTTCAACCCGCCGATCAGTAAGGCGAATTGGGCGAATCAGTTTATTGCAGAGCCGGACGCGCAGGGGATCACCTTTCACACCACCTATAAGGACATCCCCGCCGAATGGTTAGGCGAGGCATTCATAGCGGAGGCCGAACGCTTGGAGGCCGTCAACGAGCAGGCATACCGGCATGAATACTTGGGAGAGGCAACCGGCACCGGCGCGGAGGTATTTCCGGCGCTGGAAGTGCGGGAGATCACCGCCGAGGAAGTGGCGAACATGGAATACTTCTTTTCCGGCGTGGACTTCGGCTTTGCCGCCGATCCTGCCTGCTTTATCCGTTGCAGCTATGATCGTAAGCACGAGACAATTTACATTCTGAACGAGATTTACAAGCGTGGCATGAGTAACCGGCAGCTTGCGGAGGAAATCGCCCCGCTTGTGGAGGGAGACACCAAAGGCAGCAGCTACCTTTCCCCGGTAAGCGGCTTGTGCTTTCAAGATCACAGCGACATTTATTGCGATGCGGCAGAGCCGAAAAGCATAGCCGATCTACGCGACCACGGCTTAAAGCAGGCCAGAGCTTGCCACAAAGAGCCGGGATGCGTGGCGTATCGTGTCAAGTGGCTGCAACACCGGCGCATTGTGGTTGATCCTGCAAGGACGCCAAACGCGGCGCGGGAGTTTGCAAACTACGAATACGAAAAGGACAAAGACGGCAATATGCTTTCCTCTCTCCCCGACAGGGACAACCACAGTATAGACAGCCTCGCTTATGCGTTAGACCGTGAGATTTACCGCAAGCGAGGGCAGAGCGCTTAAAGAAAGGAGAAAGTCATGGGCTATATGCGTATCAAGTGCCACTATTGCGGCGGCACATGGGAAGTGTACGGGCGAAGCGTCACCAATGGGGACTATGCCCGCACTTGCCCGCATTGCTTCAAGGCCATTGAAAGGCAGACATGGGAAAAGCAGATCATTCCGGCGTTTCATGCGTTGAACGATGCAAACTGCGAGCTTGTAAAGGACAGCAGCGGCTACCATACCCCGCTTTTTGAGGTCAGCTATGAGGCCGACAGCGTATTCCGCAACGGCTATGAAAACTGTCCAAATTTGGACTGAAAGGAAGCACATGGACATTTTGAGGGAATACCCCCTAATTGACGCGCACGGCAAGCGATACCGTGAAGTTGGCCGGGGCTGCATCGAATATGCGCCGACCCTTGTAACCTCTGCGGGCGAAGTGCCGATTGGAACAGTCATTTATAAGAAGATGCAGGAAGAGCCAACCGCACAAAGAAAAGATTGCCCCTTTCAGGGCGGCCTATATCCCCGCTGCACAGAGGATTGCAGCTTTTACGAAAACGGCAAGTGCAAGCCGGGAACAGCGCAGGCGGGCAAGCGTTGCCCTCTCCCCGCGCATTTGACTTGCAGCGATAGCTGCATGATGTATAAAGACGGGCGCTGCACCATCTTTGCAGCAGGAAGGAAAAAGAAATGAGTTATTTAAGATCGTTCACAGGAAGCAAACAGGATATGGCGCGAGTTCTGAAAATCGAGCGAATGATCCGCGATTTGACTAACATCAACGCTATCCGCGAGATCGAGCAATTCATGGGCGAAAATCGTGAGCTTATCGCAAGAAACAGCGAGGGCGCAAACGCAAGCAACCGAGACAGTAAAAACCGCGAGTATTACGCAGTTTTCAGAGAAATCACAGGAACGGAGGATACCAATGTCTACTAAATACAACCACTTTGCAAAAGACCTTGACGCCGCTTTCAAGGCGGCACGGGACGAATACGCCGCCGCGTATAACGCAGTAGAGCAGACCCGAAAGGCCATGCAGGACGCAGGCCAGGACGCGCTGAAAAGGCAGATTGCTACGCTCCAGCTCCAAGAGGCAGAAACGAAAATGCGACAGGAAGCGGCGCGCATCTGGACGGAGTTTGACGCAAAGGCCGCAGACCTCCGCCGCGCATTGGAAAAGGAAGTACAGACAAGCAACCTTGCTGATCCTTCCGCCATTGACAGCAACGCCGTTGAGTTGATGAAAACCGGCGTTCTGACGGTGGATGATTATTTCAGCTTTGCAGACAGATACGACGGGAACCCGACCATGCTGAAGCTGATCGGTCACTATGCAAAGGAGGCAGCAGACAGCGCCGACGACCGAAAAGACAAGGTTGCTTTAACCGTTCTCGCGCAGGATTGCGCCAAAGGCACGGGAAAGACCTTGAAAGCGTGGGACAGTATGATGACCGCCGCCAACTATTGCAGCGGGCGCGGCGGCAGCGGCAACCGGCGCACTACTCCCGGCGTAACGCTTAGCATGAGCGAATGGTGGGAGCAGCTTTCCGGCGAGATCATCGAAAACTTTTAAGGGGGGCTTACATGGGCTTGATGATCTGCGGCGCGGTGACATTTGCTGTCGGTGCGTTCTTTGGCGCAATTATGGTCTCTGTTGGGATCCAGCTTGAAAAGAGGTGATGATATGACGCACAGAGCGAAATGCAATGTCTGGATGCGGAAATACTTAAAAGCGATGAACAAAAACTTTGTTATTGCGTTTGGAATGGGCTATGAAGACGGGGCTGCTGGAAAAGAGCGGCAGGCCCCGCCCTTCCCGGAAGCGGCGCAGTCCGGGACGCTGGTATATGCCGCGACGCTCTTTGCGCAGGAGGCATACAACAAAGGCTATATCTTCGGAAAGGAGATGACAAAATGAATTTACTTGACCTTGCCGTCAAAATCACGGTTGATGACAGCGGTGTTGACAGCGGCCTAAATAAAATAACGTCCTCGTTCGAAAAGGTCAAAAACAACGTCGGCTCTGTGATAAAGACGGCTTCAAAAATTGGCGCAGTTGTTACCACAGTCGGAACAGCGTTAACCGCGGTCGGTGTAGATACCGCCGCTGAGGTGAGGGCAGAGGCAAGCGCGTTTGAACAGACCTTCGGTGATATGCAGGACACCGCTACAAAGGCAATTGGGCGCGTAGCTGATGAATCCGGCATCTTGCAGACGCGCTTGAACGCACTCGGCAGTAAAATCTATGCGTTTGCTCGCTCTTCCGGCGGTGATGCGACCGAAAGCATGAATCTGATGGAGCGCGCATTGAAAGCGGCGGCAGACAGCGCGGCCTATTATGATACCAGTGTTGAGCAGGCCACAGAAACGTTGCAGTCCTTTTTGAAAGGTAACTTCGCCAACGACGCAGCCCTCGGACTTTCGGCCACGGAGACCACACGAAACGCGGCCGCTATGGAGCTTTTCGGGCAAAAGTATAATGAGCTTTCCGAAATCCAGAAGCAGGAAACTCTTCTGAAAATGGTGGAGGATTCGAAAAAACTATCCGGCGCACTGGGGCAAGCTTCACGCGAGGCTGACGGGTGGGAAAACGTTCTCGGCAACCTGAAAGAATCGTGGAGACAGCTAAAAGCCGCATTCGGTGAGCCTATTCTGGATTCTGTAACACCGATGCTGCAAAGCGCAACGGTGGCAGTGCAGAATTTTACGGCAAAAGTGGATTGGGAGAAAGTGGCAAATGTCATTACGACGGGGTTTGATTCCGCTGTAGACGCTTGCAAGACTTTGATGGAAACGCTCAATCAGATCATCCCTGTTGTCGGGGTCGCTGCCGGCGCTTTTGCCTCGCTCAAGGCGGGAATGGCGATTCAACATCTTGTCCAGGGCTTTCAAAATGCACAGGTCGCCATTTCGCTCCTGACTATGGGGCTGAATAATACGACACTCGCACAGGCCGCATTAAACGGGACGATGACTGTCGGTGAGACGATCGTTGCGCTGCTCACAGGGAAAATGACCTTAGCGCAGCTCGCGCAGGCTGCTATGACAAAAGGGCAGCTTGCCTTGAACACCGCATTAAGCGCAAATCCCATCGGGGCAGTCATTGCCGTTGTTGGAGCGCTGACGGCGGCGGTCGTTGTGCTATGGAACACAAATGATGATTTTCGCAATGCGATCATTTCTGCATGGGGAAAGATCACGGAGACGATCTCCGGCGCAGTATCAGCAATCAAAACTTTCTTCACTGTAACAATTCCCGATGCAGCAAAAACGGCAGTCAAGTGGTTTCAGAGTATCCCTGAACAGATGCGGGAGGTCGGCAGAAACCTTTTAACAGGGCTTTGGAATGGCATCTCCGATAAAGTCGCATGGCTCAAGCAACAGGTTTCCGGCATTGTGGATAGGATCAAGAGTTGGTTTACCGGCAAGAACGGCTTTGATGAGCACAGCCCGTCGAAATGGTCGAACGGTGTCGCCAAGTATGTTATGCAGGGCATGGCTGACGGATTTGAAAACGGTCTTCCGTCCCTGATGAACAGTGTAGATGGTGTCACAGACCGCATCAAGAATGGCCTTGACTTTGACACGGTGAACGTTGATTATACAGCATCTATGGCTGGACGCCTTGCAAAGGCTGCAAACCGCAGCAGAGGCGATGAGATGCGTCCGATCGTCATTGACTTTACCGCACAGCTTGACGGAAAGACATTAGTTCGTCAGATGGTGCCTATTATGCGTAACGAAGCCCGCGCAATGGGCGTTTAAGAAAGGAAATCATCTTACTGGGCTACCGGTCGGGGAAAGCCCGACAGACCGCAGCAGAGGCCACAGGATTGCCTTTCCGTTGAGCCTTTGCGAAGTCCTGCCCGAAGTACAGCGGCAGGCAGCGCCCTAAAGTACCAGGGCGCGGGGGTGTGTATTTCGCCATTTACAACCGATAGATAGAGAGCGGGGGCAAAAGCCCCCGCTTTCGCGTTCTAACGCCGCTCTACGGCGTTTTGCCTTTTGGCAATATAAACCCTCCTATTACTCAAAAATGAGTAATAGCCCATAGAGGGCCAGCAAATAAGAAAAGAGGGGGATTATTCCCCCTCTTTTTGTTCTTTGTGATGCTCTACCAAATCGCCCGGCTGACAATTAAGCAATGTACACAAAGTGTCAATCGTAGCCCATGAAACGATTTCGCCGTTCCTTAACTGCTGGATCACCCTTTCCCCAAAGATTTTATCTTTCCGCAATTTATAAGTAGTGTACCCAGCAGCACGGAGCGCATCTAAAACATCAAATTTGTATTTAATCGGCAAGTGCCCCCCCCTCCTTTCATACATATACTATATCACAATTAAGCACACAAAACAAGTGTATATATTAAACAAGTCAAGCACATAAACTGTGTGCATATTGTCAATGGACAAACACACAGAATAGGTGTATATTATGATTACAGCAAGGGACAAGAGATTGAGCGAAGGTCGATAGCCAACGCGACACCGTAAGAGCTGGAACGGAGAAGCTTGAAAGAAATTCCCGATGGGATAGATACTCAGAGCCACCAGCCGCCGATCTCACCCGCAAATTAAGGAGGATAAAACAATGAGCATCAACGAAATGGACAGCAAGATCAAGGAGCTGCGCGAGCTGCGCTGCATGGCGGACGAACTCGCTGGAGAGATTGAAAGCATCACGGACAGCATCAAGGCGCACATGGACGCGGAGGGCGTGGACACCATCAGCGGCACGGATTGGAAAGTGACCTATAAGGCCGTGACTTCCTCCCGCATCGACACCAGCGCATTGAAAAAGGCGCTTCCCGATCTGGCGCAGCAGTTCACCAAGACCACCACGGCCCGCCGGTTCTGCATCGCATGAGAAAGGCCCCATGTCCCAGCCGACCAAAGCAAGAGGACACGGAGCCACCAACCACCACAGGGAGGCCGGTACTGCCATTGTACCGCCTCCCGCACAGAAAAGCAAGGAGGAAATAACAATGAGCAAAAACAGTGCAATTATGAAATTCGGTGAGATGCTGACCCATGCGGCAAACATTTACGCCGTGGGAGCGGCTGGGCCGTCCTTTGCGTGGGCCTCCCCTGACGACATTGTGATCCTGGGCAAAACCCCGGATGATATTAACGGGCGTGTGTGCCTTGTGAGCCTTCCTGACGATGAAAAGAGGCGTTTTGTGCGTCTGTATCGGCACGGGAACACGATAAAGACCTATTACATGGACGATTACGATTGTAGCGGGGAGTATCCGGCTAACGGCGTAGAAGTTCATGGGGAAGTACTGGCAATCGTCCACCAGTACGGAGTGGAGCCAGAGGCCCCCAAAGCATCCACGGCGTGGGAAAAGCGTGTGAAAAAGGCATTGAAGGGCCGCTTTATCCCATTCAAGGATCAGGAGCAAATTTTGAAACGGCACACCAACGCCGGACGCTGGACAACCCTAAACGTGGCCTATTGTCTGGGCGCAGAGGCCGGGAGAAATGAGGCCATGAGCGATGACAAAGGCAGAGCGTGAAATGATGGAACGCATCTACGCCTACGGTATAATCCTATCACTCGACGAGGAGCGAGCAGGACTTGTCCTCGCGAGGATTAAGGAAATGTTAGCGGAGCAGGAAGCGGAGGCGAAACTTCTGACAGGTAAGGAGGTGTCCGCATGAAAGCATACCTAAAAGACGTCTTAGGATTTGCTGCAATAGCCTTTTGTGTTATCGCAACAAATGCGATCATTCTTTTCGTTGTATATCTAATCTGCGGAACACTTGAAAGCGGAGCGGCAGCCATCCTATTTTTTGTTCTCAGTTGCTTTGTTGTCCCTGGCGAATCCCGTATATTTGATTTTTGGGCGGAGAAAAAACATGAGAAAAAATGAAAGTGACCTTATACGCAAGAAGCTAAAAGAAACCATCCTGAAAATGACGCCATATCAGCAAGATTTAATGTTAGCGGTTGCAGAGAAAATGAAGGAAAATAGAATCGCCAAATTAGGCCCACGCTAAGACAAAAGCCGCTCGAAAGGGCGGCTTTTCCTTGTCGGTATGGGTTTTTGTATGGGTTTTTCGGAATTGGGAAAATCCCCTCAAAATACAAATGGCTTGAAAAATTGCAAACATAAAGCAAAAACCGCTCAAATCAAGCGATTTAAGCGGTTAATGTTGGAGCTGCTGGGCAGATTCGAACTGCCGACCTCATCCTTACCAAGGATGCGCTCTACCTACTGAGCTACAGCAGCAAATGGCGACCAGGAAGGGGTTCGAACCCTCGACCTCCGGCGTGACAGGCCGGCGTTCTAACCAGCTGAACTACCTGGCCATTTACTAAGGCGTTCTAATCAAAGAACAGATTTATTATAACATTTACAAACGGACTTGTAAAGTATTTTTTTATGGCAGGGGCAGAAAGACTCGAACTCTCGACACGCGGTTTTGGAGACCGCTGCTCTACCAACTGAGCTATACCCCTATGTGGTGGGCCTTCGGGGACTCGAACCCAGGACCAACCGGTTATGAGCCGGCCGCTCTAACCAACTGAGCTAAAGGCCCAAGTGATTGTCTATCCCTAATTTTTAAAAAAGAAAGAGTGCCGCCACCAGAGTGGCGGCACTCTTGGCTCCCCCTGTTGGACTCGAACCAACGACACCGCGGTTAACAGCCGCGTGCTCTACCGACTGAGCTAAGGAGGAGTGTTGGCGCTACCTATCTTTCCGGGCCGTCTCCAGCCAAGTATTGTCGGCAGAAGCGAGCTTAACTTCCGTGTTCGGGATGGGAACGGGTGGACC
>JABLTO010229426.1_pt1 | contig 14553 bp, 8 predicted proteins | sample 7160091 | NCBI WGS metagenome assembly JABLTO01 (sample SAMN14651225, study PRJNA627086) | human gut metagenome | isolation source: feces | host: Homo sapiens
CGGCCTGAACCGCGAGTATAAATATTCGGCGGCCAAGCAAACCGTACGCCGGGTAGGCCTGGAACACGGCGTCGAACGCGAGCGAGTCCCCCGCGGCAAGCGTAAAGGTGCCGCTGCCCGCAATGTCGCCCCGCACGACATAGCTGCCCGTGACGCCCTTGGCCGGATCGGTCGTCACGACCTGCGAGAATTCGGGTACGGAAACCGTCAGCGGCTTCGCCCCGACGTTACGCAGCGTGTAGCGCTCGCACATGAGCGGCAGCGTGCGCGAAGGGAAGATCGTACGCGTCATCTCCACGACGGGCTCGGGTTTCGTGTCCCGCGCCGAACCGACGTTCATCTTGCCGACGCCCCAGCGGCTCCGCACCTCCAGCGCACCGTCGATGGCCACCTGCCCGACCCGTTCGTCCTGCAAGGCCAGGCCGTCCACGCCCAGCAGCGAAGGGATGTCCGCGGCCATGCGGTACATCAGGCTGGCGTGGGTGTTGTTGGGCAGGGTGCGCAACAGGGGGAAGACGAGCGAACGCTCCTGGCGGAACGCCCCGCGCGAGTCGACGCCCCAGCGGAGCACGAAGGCCATTCGCTCGCCGCTCATCTCGATGTGGTCGTCGTGCGGGATGTCGCTGCCGACCTTCCACACGATGCCCCGCCCGTCGGGGGCGATCTGCCAGCGTTGTCCGCATACGGCAACTGCGGACAGCATGAAAATGCAAGTCAGTAAGGTTCTTCCTGCCATAGTTCGGTGTTTTGTGATTAAGAGCCCTAAAGATAGCAATTATTCGTCAATTCCTACGGCGCGAACCAGCCCGCAGCCGCGTTTGAGCCGCAGCCGGAGCGTATGCTCCCGCTGCCCGGCAAAACGGGCGTTCTGCAACTCGTAGAGCGGCAGCCAGCCATAGGCTTTCACGCCGTCGTATTCCGCTTCGACCAGGCAGTTGCAATAGCGCACGCCGAACTCCTGCTCGGGTTCGAAAATTCGCGCAACGGGAACCGTACAGCGTCCGCGGCGGTCGGTCGCGGCCTCGGCCTGCGGCTCGGCGGTCACCGTATAGGTGTACCACCGCACGGGATAGAACCGCACGACAGCCCCTTTGGCCGGACTTGCGTCGGCATCCGCCACCTCGACCCGGATACGGTCGGGCAACACGCCCGCCACCAGGTCGTCGATGTCGACATTGCGGTCGGCGGCATGGTCGATCATGCGGACGGCATAGTCGCTCCAGAGCTCCTCGCCATAGGGATAATTCATGATGCACCGCACGCCGGAAAACGCCTGTCCGTTGACGGGGTTCTTGTCCGCATCGACCTTCATGGCATAGATGTCGGGGACGCCCCGCGCATGGCCGAACTCGTGGATGATGCCGTCGATGGCGTTCTTCTCGAACGGGCTGTTGAAACGGTCGTTGTGCGTGCGCGAATGGTAGATGGCCTGGATCCCGTCGCCGTACCAGCCGCCGCCCGTCTCGCGGGGATCGGATTTGTAACCGTCCATCACCACCAGATAATCGTGGTCGGGATGGGGCTTGCGGATCTGGTCGGCCGACACGCCGTCGTAGATGTAGAAGGCGTCCCAGTCCACCACGAAATCATAGACCGCACGCAGCTGCGCCCCGTAGTTGAAAGCACGGTTGACGCGCCGGAACATATCTTCGGTCAGTTGCACGACCCGGTCGCGCCCGCCCAGCGAATCGACCGATTCGCGGTCGATGCCGACCTTGACGCGGAAGGTATAGATCGGTTGTGCGGCAGCGCGGAACGCGGCGGCCACGACCAGGGCCAGGAGGGCTGTTCGCAAGGTATTCATCGGCATCAGTTTCTAAGCGATTCCTCGATCAGGGCCAGTTCCCCGGGCGTATAGGTCGCCGCCACGACATCTTCGCCCGCGGCCTTCGAAACGTAGGAGAGGAAGAAGAGGAATTTGTCGTAGGGCGTCTCGAGCCCTTCCTGCCCCGAGTCGCCGAGCGCGTAGAGTTCGCGGAACGCCTTTTTGTAGACGTCCCACCCGTAACGCTCCTTGATGCGCAGGAAGGTGTAATGCAGGGCATCGCCGTTGTTCTTGGGGATGCCGGCGCCGATGGTTTCGTCGTAGAAAATCTTGTAGTAGTTGATTACGTCGGCACCCCGGTAGCAGATGTCGCGCTGCGACATCGTACCGTCGCACGCTTCGAGGGCATAGGACATGCGGAAATTGGCGAAAATCTCGTCGTTCCAGTTCCAGCGTCCCGTACCCGAAATGTTTCCCTGCGAGAAGACATGGCCGATCTCGTGGATGATGCCGAAGCCCCAGTCGCCGAACTCGACCGTGCGGTCGAGCAGCTTCGATACGGCGACGTGGCTGTTCCACAGGATCGGGTTGCCGGCCAGCGCCCAGTAACCGGGTTCGATGCCCGGCGTGTTGAGGATCATGATTTTGCGCCCGTCGAAGGGCACGTCGCCCACCAGGTCGCGGTAAGCCTCGTACGTGCGGTCGAGCTTCGAGAGCCAGGCGTCGATGTCGGCATCGGAGACGGTCACCTTGTCGCGGTCGAGTTTCAGCACGATGTGTTCGCCCTCGCGGGTATAGAGGGCCTCTTCGGGCGCCGGTGTGACCTTCACGTTGTCGTACCACACCGTCCCCGAGGCTTTGCCTCCGTTGTAGGTGCCCCAGGGGAATCCCAGGCCGCAGCAGACGACGGCTTCGCCCTGCCGGTCGGGCACGAAATCCATATACACTTCCGTCCAGTCGTTGGTGCCGTAGGCGAACTCCGAGGCATTCCACGACTGTTCCAGCCCCTCGGGGTCGAGGTAGAGCACGGCGCCGCGGCCGTCCTGCACGCTGTCGCACTTCATCAGCGCACTCAGGCGGTAGAGCTTGCCGGGATGCAGCCCCGTAAGTTTGTGTTTGATGGCCAGGGCGGTCTTTTCGGCGCTGGCGATCTTCACGCATCCGCCGCCGTCGGCACCGCCGCCGGGCAGGTATTCGACCGTGCCGGGCACCTCCCCGGCATTATGGTTCCAGTAGCGCGCGAACCTTTCGGGCCGGTCGAAATTGTCGGAGAAGACCTTGACCTTCGAACCGAAGGCGCACAGGCACAGCACGCACGCCGCGATGGCGACGAGTAGAAATACCACTCTCTTCATTTTTCGCATTGGGTATTAATTGCCGCCCGGCAGAGGCGACGCATCGCCCCGCGACGGGATACGGCGGTTATTATTGCAACTGTTTGCGGATCGAGGCCAGCTCGGCCTCGGTGAAATACTGCGTCCTGACATCCACGTCGCGCCCGGTCAGCCGGGTAGCGTGCTTGGAAAGCAGCGAAAGCAGGTATTCGAACTTGTCGTATTTGCCCGAGGGCGCCCCGCCCGTGGTCGTCAGTTCGCGGAAAGCGGCCTTGAAGGGTTCCCAGCCGATGCCGCCCGGGCCGGCCAGACGACCGAGCATGTAATGGATGCCGTTGTCGTTGACCTGCGTGTAGACCGTATTGTCGTAATCCTTCTTGTACATGTCGAGGATCTCGCGCCCGGTGTAGACCCGTTCGTCCATCCAGACCTTGCCCTGGTTCTGTTCCAGGCCGTACTGCATCCGGAAATTGGCGAACATCTCGTCGTTCCAGTTCCAGCTCGAATTGCCCAGGTTGAAGACGTGCCCCAGTTCGTGCATCAGGCCGAAGCTCCAGGTGCCGTGCTGCGCCAGCTCCTCGAAGGTCGAGGTGACGGCCGAATAGTTGCTGCTCCACAGGATGGGATAGCCCGCCAGCGCCCAATAACCGCTTTCGAGCCCGCGCGACGAAAGGATCGCCAGCTTGCGCCCCTCGTGCGGGGTCGCCCCCACCAGGTCGGCATACGACTCGTACATCCTGTCCAGGTTGGCGATCCACTCGGTGATCTGCGACGCCGAGGCGTAGACCTGCGAGGGTTCGACGAAGAGGCGGATATGCTCGCCTTCCTGCATGAAAAGTTCGTCGGTGACCTTCACCACGCTCACGTTGTCGAAATAGGCCGTGCCGGTCGAATAGCCGCCGTTGGTCGTCCCGCCGTAACGGAACCCCAGCGCGCAGACGATCTCGGCAGTCCCGTCGTCCTGCGAAAGGAAGTCGAAATGGAGCGACGTCCAGTTCCTGAGGTTGGTGCCGTAGAGGAATTTCGAGGCGCCCCAGAACTGCTTCTGGGACATGTCGAACAGGATGGCGCCGCGCCCTTCGTCCTGCGGGATGTCCGAATACTTGACCTTGGCATACATGCGGTACATCTGGTCGGGTTCCAGCCCCGTGAGCTTCTGTTTGATGCCCACGCCGCAACGGCCGTTCTCGGGGAACTGCTGGATCTTGATGCAGCGGCTGTCGTTGACGCCGGCACCCTCGACCACCTCGACCGTCACCTTGCCGCCGTTGTGGAAATCGACGCGCGTCCAGCCTTCGAGCCCCTTTTCGAAGCCGCTGTTGACGACCTCGACGGCATTGGGATCCACGACGGGCGGCACGGGAGGTTCGGGCCCGGGCTCGCCGTCACCGTCGCCGCCGCATGACCAAAACGCCGCGGCCGACAGGACTACGCACAAAAAGAATCGCATTTTTTTCATAACCGATATATTTAAAATTCAATCATTTCAAGGTTTTCAGCGCGGCGATCTGTGCCGGAAAGGTTACAGGCCGGAGCAGCCCCCTGCCAGCAGGGCAGCGGTTGCCGATGGCCGGGGGATACCCTGCGTACCCCCGGCCATCGGCCCTGCCAGACCGTCAAAGGTCTGCACGGTTGGACAGTACCACTTCGATACCGAATCCGCCCGTCGCGCCGTACGCACCGTCCATAACCCGGAGGTTGAAATAAATATCCCCCGTGTCAGTGTCCAGATAACTGCCGGAATCGACAATCTGGTCATAACCGTCAGCTCTTTCGTTGGGACGATCCGAGAAATCGACGAGTACCCGCCGATTGGGATGTCCTGCGACCGTTTCGTCCGAAATATTGAAGTAAATCAGGCCGCCTGTCCACGTCTGGTTGTAATTGATGATGTACTTCTGCTTCTTCGCATTCCGCGACTCAGCATAGCCGTCCTGTCCTGCGATGAAAATAGCCGGTTTCAGAACGCGATTGCTTTTTTCTTCGCCCCATACTTCCTTGTCGTAGGTGCCCTTGAGCGTCTTGTTCACCTCGATGTAGAATGTCGACGGGCCCGTTACGATCGTGCCGTCCACCAGTTCGCTGCTCTTGAAGGTCAGCGGAACCATGTATTTATCGGCGCCGTCGTAATCCAATTCCGACAGATCGAGCTCGAACGAGAGTTCGCCGTATTGGCTGCCGGCCTGAATTTCAGTCGGGGTAACGACCACCTTGGCGGCATCCAGCGTCTTGAATGCAGTCCCGTGCTCCGTGTTGTAGGTTTCGACCTTCTCCGGTTCGAATACGAAGTCGACAGGCTGGCCGACAGTCATCGGGGAGTTCATCTGTACCCTGATTTTTCCCTTGCCCGACGTTTTTGCGAGGTCAGCGACGTTCGTTACCCATATTTTGAGTTCGGACATCTGAATCAAGACATAAACCGGCTCCCGCTGGACGACCGAATAGTCGTCGGAATGCATTTCGAGCGGCAGCAGGTAGGTGCCCTCACCGCCGATTGCAGCGCAATCGAATTCGATGCGGCTCTCGATTTCCAGCGTTTCCGTATCGAAATCCGATTCCTTGATTTTATAATACTGCTCGGGCAACAGCTGGTAAGAGGTGCCGTGCTCCTCGTTATAGGCATCGACTTTCGATGCATTGACCCGATAGCCGATTTTCGCCACCTCCAGCGTGTTGAAATTGGCCGTGGCGTTCAGCGTAATTTCCTGCGGCAGCGGAATGGTCGGAATGAACTCCAGCTGCGGCATCTGTTCGGGCATCTCCACCTGCACAATCGGCTCGACGATGCTCAAACGCAACAGCGCCTGCATCATCGAACCGCCGTCCTCGACGGGCGTGGAGGCATTGGAAATACGGATGGGGAGCAGCATGTTGTTAGCCGCAGCCATGCCTTTGGCCGCAATCAGGGCTTTGGGATGTATCCGCACGGAAATATCGACGGACTTGACCGTACTTGCAAGTTGCGCATTCTTCGGAATGTCGTAGAACTGTGCTTCCAGCAGTTTATAGTCGGTGTTGTACAACTCGTTGTATTCGGCGAGCAGTGTTTCGTCCACCACGATATCCAATTCCAGTTCTTTCGACAGACCGGCAGTTCTCGAAACATTGATGACGGTTTCGTAGTCGTCATAGATGGATATGGTATTGACCGTGTACAGCCCGTTCTGTTCGAAAACCGGGTCGGGCAGAATATTTATGTCCGAATACTCCACGTCGCAGCCGGTGAAAGGCAGCGCCAGGGCCGCAAGCATCAGTATCTTAAAAAACTGTTTCATAGCGAATTTTCCATTTTTAAGTTTAACATGTGTCCGGCTGCGGCCATCAATAGTAGGGCGCCTGCACCAACTGCGTGTTGAGCATGACCTCCGACGACTTGATGGGCAGGAAGTAGTGCTGGATGTCGAAGCGCTTGTTGGCCACCTTGGTCAGGGTGAAGAACGCCGGGTCGGTGGCACTCGTACCGCGCGACATGTCCAGCCCGTATTCGTCGTGGTTGAACTCGCCGTCGGGGCCATGGGCCGTGAACCAGCGGCGCACGTCGAAATAGCGGTTGCACTCCCACGCCAGCTCGATCTTGCGCTCGTGGCGGATCATCTCGCGCATCTCGTCCTGCGAATAGGTGCCCTCATAGGCCGGGATGCCGGCACGGGTGCGGATTTCGTTGAGGTAATAAAGTGCTTCGTCCTGCCGGGAGGTACCGTAGTACTCGTTCAGGGCCTCGGCGTAATTGAGGTAGACCTCGCCCAGGCGGATGATGGGGAAAGGCACGTTGAGCATACGCGTCGCCTCGCTGGTCTGCTTGTTGCTGCGGTAATCCAGCGGGAGGTTCTTGCGCACGGAGAATCCCGAGGTGTTCTTGTCGCCCGGGGTGCTGCCGTTGCCGCTCAGCCCCGAGTACCAGAAATCGACTACGCCGTAACCGTCGGCATCCTGGTAGCTGTCGGTCTTGTTCTCATAGGCGTACGACAGGCGCTGGTTGGGGAAGTGAACCGAGGCATAGAACCGCGGCTCGCGGCCGACGAACATCCAGAACGTATTGGCGATGGTGCCGTCGCCGGCTTCGGACGAGAATTTTTTGGAGGCGAACCACTCTTCGAGCGGGCGGCTCGGGCTGCCGTCGGCCATGAAGAAATCGTTGATCATGCCGATGGCCAGCGAATAGCGGCCGTTCCAGCCGTACCAGCGCGCCGGCAGGGCGCACATGCCGTACCACTGCACCGAGTTGGGGTGCCCCCAGATGATCTCGGTATTCTTGCCGGCGCCCCAGGTGGTCGTCACGGCGCGGAGGTTATCCACGATCTCATCGAACGTAGCGTCAGCGGCCGGTTTGAGCAACTGGTATTCGGTCATGTCGATGACCGTCTTGGCGGCATCGGCGGCATCCTTCCACAGCTCCTTGTCATAGGTCTGGGGCATGAGCACTGTGCCGTCGTGATTCGTCCAGTTCTTGTAGGCCGAATTGCCGTTGAAGAGCGGGCTGGCGACCATCAGCAGCATGCGCGACTGGATGGCCCGGGCGGCACCGATGGTGGGGAGCCCCAGCGTGAATTTCTCGTCGCGGGCGGCGGGCATGCCGTTTTCACAGGCCCAGTCGATCTCGCCGTTGATCCAGCGGACGCATTCGCCGAGCGTGTTGCGCGCCTGCGAAGCCCCGATCTGGTCGGCCGAACGGCTGGTCTCCACGATGGGGATCGGGCCGTAGAGGCGCAGCAGCAGGTAGTGGTAATAGGCACGCATGAAGCGGGCTTCGGCACGCATCGTGCGGCGGTCGATCTCGCCCAGTTCGGCGCACTTGTCCACGTTTTCGAGGAACAGGTTGCAGTGGCGGATGGCCTGGTAGTAACGCACGAAGAAATAGAGGTTGTAGCCCGTATAGCCGTAGTAGTTGTCGGGGCTCATCTTCCCCTCGGCGATATTGCGCACGTGCGATTCGAGAATGTAGGCCGATTCGTCGGTGCACCAGAAATAGGGAATCTGGCCGCTGTAATGCATCTCCTGCACCATGAAATCGTCGCTGTAAATGCGGTTGTACCACTTGGTGGTCTCGATCTTGGACGAGAAGATCTTGTCCATCGAGTTCAGGTCTTCGGGATCCTGATCCAGATAGTTGGCGCAGCCGGTAAACAAAAGGAGCGACGCGAGCATTAAATATACGATATTCTTTTTCATTCTTTAGGCTGTATTAGAAGGTTAAATTCACACCGACGAAAACCTGGCGCTGCATGGGATAGGCATCGGCACCCGTCTCGGGATCCCAGTAGTCGGAGATAAATTTGCTGACCGTAAACAGGTTCACACCCGTGGCATAGATGCGCAGCGAGCTGCACCGGAGCTTGCTGGCCCAGGCCGACGGAAGCGTATAGCCTATCTCGACATTCTTCAGGCGCAGGTAGTCGCTGTCGCGCTGCCACCAGGTCGAAGTCTTGTAGTTGTTGGCATCGGCACCGTAGGACAGGCGGGGCGAGAAGGCGTGCGGATCGGGGTTGTCCACCGTCCAGCGATCCTTGAACATGGTCATCACGTTACCCATGAACTTAGGGCCGCGGTCTGCCTGGAACGGGTAGAAATACCAGCCGCCGCTCAGGTAGGAGGAACGGTTGGCGCCGCCCTGGAAGAGGAACGAGAAGTCAAAGCCCTTGTAGTTGAGCGACGCTCCGAAACCGTAGACGATCTCCGGCATCGCAGGGTTGCCGATCCACGTCATGTCGGCCTCGGTGATCTTGCCGTCGTCGTTGAGGTCTTCGTAGCGGATGTCGCCGGCACGCAGCTGCTGCTTGTCCAGGCCGAACTGCGTATAGTAGTCGGGCATGTTGTCCAGCTCCTCCTGCGAGAAGAGGTGCATGGCACGGTAGCCCATGGTCAGTCCGTAACGCACGCCGCGCTGATCCTGCCACGGATAGGCATAGTACTTGCCGTCGTCGATCACCTTGTTGCGGGCAAAGGTGAAGTTTCCGCGGACGGAGACGGTGAGGTCTTTGCTGAAACGCTTGACGTATTCGGCCGAAACCTCAAAGCCGCGGTTCTCCATCAGACCCATGTTGGCGTAGTTGGTATAATCCTTGGGAAGCCCCGAAATCTCCGAGAACTGGGGTGCGAGGAAGATGTTTTCACGCCGCTCGTAGAAGAAGTCGGCATTGATTTTCAACTCGTTGAAAAACCCGGTTTCGATACCGACGTTGTATTTGGTCGACACCTCCCACGTCACGTCCTGATTGGCCATGCGACCTTCGCCGATACCGCCGGCCCCTTGGTCGAAGTTGACGCCGAGGTTGCCGTAACCGTTGGCGCCGCTGTTGATCGTAGCCAGGTAGATGAAACGCGTACTGGGGATCTGGTCGTTGCCGACCTGCCCGACCGACGCACGGATCTTGAACCACGTCAGCACCTCGCTGTTGCGCAGGAAGCTCTCCTCGGAGGCCACCCAGCCGATAGCCACGGCGGGGAATACGCCCATGCGCTTGCCCTTGGCGAAGTTCTCCGAACCGTTGAAACCGATGTTGGCCTCGATCAGGTAACGCTTGTCGTAGGCATAGGTAAGACGGCCGGCAAGGCCGAGCGAACGGTTGGGCAGCGACTTGAGGTAATCGCTCGTAGCCTCCTGCAACCGGTAATCCTTGGCGAAGCCGAGCAGCAGGCCGCCGACCTCGTGCTTTTCGCCGAACGTCCGGCTGTAATTGATCGCCGCCTCGACGTACTGCGTACGGGAACCGTTGCCGGACTGTTTGTAATTCAGGTACTCCTGTTTCTGGTCGGCCTGCCACTCGGTGCGGATCAGTTCGCCGTCCTGGTCGCGGCCCGTGGCCTCGAAGAAGTTGATGTTGCGCGCACGCTCCTCCACCGAATAATTCACGGCGTCGTAGGCGTAGCTCACCTTGGCCGAAAGGCCCGGGGTGATGAACGAGAAATCCTGGTTGATCGTCAGGTTGGCGCGAAGCGTATTGCCGGTGGTCTTCTTCCAACCGCGCTGCGTGAGCATGTTATAGGGGTTGTTCAGGCCGTCGCGGCCGGCCAGTTCGCCGTCCTTGAAGCGGACGGGGAAAGCGTTCGGCGCCGCGTTGATGATGTCGCGGTAGATGGCAGCCGATCCCTCGACGGGCTCCATGTTCTCGGTCACGTTGCCCTGCACGCCGAGGTTCACCACCGTGGTCTTGGTGATGTCCATGTCGACGTTGGAGCGGAAGTTATAGCGTTTGTAGTTGACATTCTCGCCGTAACGGCCGATCTTGTCGCTCACCCACGAATATTTGCCGGGTTTGACGGCATACTGCCCCTCCTGGTTGTAGAAGGAGAGGGCCGTGAAGTAGCGGGCGAACTTGCCGCCGCCCGAGATGTTGGCGCTCACCTTCTCCGAAAGAGACACCTTTTTCATAAGGAGCTTCTGCCAGTCGACATCGGGATAGACCTCGGGGTCGGTCTGCATGCGCATGGCCTTGATCTCGTCGGCGCCGTATTTCAGTGCCGCCGAGGCATTCACGGCATCCACCGCCTCGTTGAACATTTCGGAGCGGGTAGCGGCGTCGACGAACGACAGGCGTTTGCTGGCGAACGAGAAACCCTGCTCGTAACGCAGGTCGATCCGGGCCGGGCCGTCGAAACCGCGGCGCGTGTTGACAAGGATAACGCCGTTGGCACCGCGTACGCCGTATACGGCCGTGGCGCTGGCGTCTTTCAGGACGCTGAACGACTCGATCTCCAGCGGGTCGACGTCGTTGAGAGGACGCTCGATACCGTCGACCAGGATCAGCGGATCGGGACTGCCCGTAAAGGTGGCGATACCGCGGATCCAGAACTGGGCGTCGTCCTTGCCGGGCTCGCCCGAGGTTTGCAACGCGACCACACCCGCCAGGTTACCGGCCAGCGTCTGGCTCAGCGACCGCACGGGGACGCGCAGCTCCTCGGGCCGGATCGTGGAGATGGCCCCCACGACCGATTCGCGTTTCTGGGTACCGTAGCCCACGGAGACGATTTCGACGCTCTCCATGCCGATGGCCTCGGGCTTGAGCGTGATCGTCACCGACCCGGCACCCTTCGACGCCACCTGCTGCGCCTCGTAGCCGACATACGATACCACGAGCGTGACGTTGCGGCCCGTATTCTTCAGGTTGAAGGTGCCGTCGACATTGGTCGCCGTGGCGATCGTGGTGCCTTTGACCATGACCGTCGCACCGATGACCGGCGCACCGGTCTCATCGAGCACACGTCCGGAGATGCCGGTGGCCTGCGCCCACAGCAACGACGCAGAGAACACGGCTGTCACAAGTAATAGTGCTTTCCGGGAAAAACGGTTAGTAGAAAAACTCATACACACTAATTTTAAGGTTAAAAAATAGGTTCGGTGGGTATCCCGGGGGAGGCCCCGCAGAAGGGCTGTCCCGCTGAAAACGAATTTAGGACGGGGCATCGGGATAAAAGTCCGCAGGGCACAACCAGGGGTCTGGAGTTACGATTTTTGCCTATTATGTACGATTTTATCCCGGATTTTTTTGCCGGATTCGCACGGGGCATGGTAAAAAAGGCTGCGGAAGGCATCCCGCCCGGGCGGAAGGAGGGATAAAAAAGCCGTAAGGCGGAAATTCCGCCGCGCAGATATCCCCCGGGCAGTAGCGTATCACGGCATTTTATCCTATATTTGCCGTATGGACGAAAAATTAGTGTTCCGGCGCGCCCGCCCCGCCGACGCGGCGCGCATCATGGAAATCATCCGGCAGGCGCAGGCGCAGATGCGGGCACTGGGAAGCCTGCAATGGCAGGACGGCTATCCGGCAGCGGCCGATATCGGACACGACATCGCTTGCGGCTACGGATGGGTCTTCGAGAAACCGGAGGCGGAAAAGAGCCCCGAAGCGCGGGGAAGCGACGGCACGGGGGCTGCGGGTTTCCGTCCGGAAACGGCTGCCGCGCGGAAAATAACGGACACGGGGGAGGCCGGCGCAACGGGATCCGGCGCCGACGAAACGGCAGCGACGACGGAAGAGGCGACGGAAGAGGCGACGGAAGCGGCGGAAGAAACACGCAAAGCGCGGGAGATGCGGGAGACACAGGAGACGCAGGAGGCACTGGAGACGCGGGAGATGCGGGAGACGCAGGCAGCAAAAGCGGCCGCAGCCCAAGCCCAGGGTAACGTCGTCGCCTACGGCGCGGTGGTATTCGACGGGGAACCGGCCTACGACGCCATCGAAGGGGCCTGGCTCACCGACGGGGACTATGTCGTACTGCACCGCATGGCGGTGGCCGACGGCGAGAAAGGCCGCGGGGTGGCGACGGAGTTCATGCGGCGCGTCGAAGCGATGGCGTGCGGGCGCGGCACGGGCAGTATGCGCGTCGACACCAATTTAGACAACCGTTACATGCTGCGTATGCTCGGGCGGCTGGGGTTCGTCTATTGCGGGAAGGTACGCTACCGGAGCGGCGAACGGCTGGCATTCGAGAAAACCCTCGGGACATGAGGGTATAAAACGAGGGAACCGGCCGCATGGCCGGTTCCCTCTTCAGGATGAGTGCGTCACTATGTCCTGAAACAACTCCCCGGGTGAAATATCATAATAATCACAAAGGTCAGCCAAGGTCGACAGCGTGATATCGGAACATCCGGCTTCGATCCGGCCGACATTCAGCCCGGTATCGAAACGCACGACTTCCTGAGTCAGGTTACGCCTTCGTCTGGCTTTCGCCAGCCTGTCAGCAACCTGCCCGACAAAAAAGTCATTTCGTCGCTGCCTTTTCATAGTGCAAATTACCGCATTTATACCCTGATTTATAACTACAAATAAGTAGTTGGCAGGATGATACCGCTTCCACTGAAGTCCTGAGACGGATAATCCGCCGATTTCAGCCCGAATGCACTATAATCGCATCGTCCCGGAATATCCTGCAAACGATGACCCGGCCTTCACCCGGTTATAATGGACCATAAAAACAGGCTGTGCGAGATAACGCAGCAACCTGCCGTACCTTTCGGAATCCCCACTTCATATACAAATATACACAATAAGCGACTATTTGCTCCCTGTGAAGGGGATTCAAAATCCGGTTATTCGGCACAATACACAAAAAAAAGCGGGCTGCACCTTGCAGTCCGCCTTGCCGGCACGGCAATCCCGCCCGGGAAAGGAGGTTATTCCTCCTCCTGGTAATAGACCTTGTAGAACTTGCCCTTTTCGTCCTCGCCCTGCTCCAGCAGGTTGCGGTTGCCGTGGACATAGATATGGAAATTGCGGTCGAGCTTGATGACGCTCTTATAGGCGCGCGCCTGTTTCCTGACGGCGGAATCAGAAATGGCGAACTCATCCTCGATACGGATCTCGCGATCCTGCTCGTACTCCTGTTTGTAGCGTGTGAAGCTCTCCATGACCTCGGGCTGGCGGATCACCTTTTCGGAAAAGTCGTCGAGCGAAAAACTGTCCTGCTCCCTGAAGTATTTCATCGTCTCGTTGAGCATCTCGGCCTGGTCGGCCTTCGACACGTCGAACTCCGCGGGAAGGTGCCTGGTCACGTATTTCTTGCACATGGCCAGGATGTTGTGCGTGTTGTGATAGTTGTCCTGCCGCGGGCGGACATGCAGGAAATCGTCGATCCAGTAACGCGCTTCCGCCCGGTTGGTGTTGTCCACGACGCAGACGGCGAAGCCTTCTTCGCGCTCGGTATCGAACACGAGGCACCCCTTGTCCAGTTTGTTGACGTCGATCCCCTGGCAGGAGAAGATATGCAGCTGCCCGTCCTGCTCCCCGACATCGAGGAACGTACCGCGGGTTTCGGACTTGAAAAGCCCGACGGCATCGACCGCCTCGCCCCCGAAGCGGCAGCCGGTGAAATAGGCGACGTAAAATTCGCCGCCCTTGATCTGCGGGTGGGTACCCGCCTCGTAAAGGTGCCGGGCAAGGTTCACGGAGTTGTCGTAGAACGTCTCCCGGTCGTCGAACACCTTGCAGACGAAATTATAGACTTCGTTGCAGGCCAGGTCGGTTTCGTGGTGGAGGTTGTAGTATTCCTCGGATTTGAAACCTCCGGCGAAATAGGCGGTCAGGATCTGCATCAGGCCCGTGTCGCCGACCTGCCCGGACAATGCGGGGGAGACGAGCAGGGGCTCGTCCTTGGCCTTGTTCCCGACCATATGCACGGCCAGCGCCGCGATCCGGGTATCTTCCGTATATATCATGGTTGTGAACGGTTATTCGTAAAACGCAGGGCAAAGGTGGCAAAATTTTCAGCCCCGGCCAAGGAATACGGCCGTTATTTCCCGTGGCAGGCAGCTTGCACTCCCGATAATTTGCCTATTTTTGCAGGACGACAAATACCTGAAACCATGGAAAACAGAATCACTTCGCTGTTCGGCATACGCTACCCCATCGTCGCGGGCGGCATGATCTGGTGCAGCGGCTGGCGGCTGGCCGCAGCCGTGAGCGAAGCAGGCGGACTGGGGCTGATCGGCTCCGGCATTCACCACCGCACGCCACA
>JABLTO010179798.1_pt1 | contig 14543 bp, 9 predicted proteins | sample 7160091 | NCBI WGS metagenome assembly JABLTO01 (sample SAMN14651225, study PRJNA627086) | human gut metagenome | isolation source: feces | host: Homo sapiens
CCATCTTTCTCGGTCAAATACAGATTTGTGGCTTTATTCTTTACCTTGTAATCATTTCCCGAAACATTTTCGAGCAACCATTTTTCATTGTCTGATCCGGTAACTTCGGAACGGGAAACCAAATCAAGTGACTTTGTTTCAACCGGCACATTTCCGGTTAATACACAACTAATATTCGGAAAACTACCGTCTGGACGGCTTCCATACTCATTATAAATATAGTATTCACCGGCAGCCAATTCGCTCACCTCAAGCGGATCGGTTAAATCACCGGCAGACAGACAAACCATTCCGGTTCCGTTACCATCTTCTGCGCCCAGTTTAATTTCACCAAATACCGTGAGATAATTACCGGTGCCTTTATTGCTGACTTTCCAATGGGAAACACCGTAATGATCTGCGAAATTCCACACCTGCGTACTGTCTCCGGTTGCGCTCATTTGCACCGCAGTACCGTTTTTATCGGTTAAATACAGATCAGTTGCCTTGTTGCGAATCTTATATTCCGTACCTGATACATTTTCTAAAATCCATTTTTCGTTTGGTGCGTTACTAACGGACTGCCGGTTTGTAAGTCCCAAACTCAATTCGCTTTGAGGATCGCTTGCAGCGGCAAACATATTAAAAGATATTCCGGATACTAAAATCGCCACTGCTGTCACAAATGATATAATTCTTTGTTTCAACATAACAAACCTCCTGTTTTTTATTTCAGGTTTTTGCTTCGTGATATCTTTCTTAAATAATTTTCTTCACTTTTAAGAACACAAGAACGCCCACTCCTACGATTACAACACCGCCTACGATCAGTCCGATCATTAATCCGAAATTATCGTTCTTTTTCGGCTGTCCGTCGGTATCGGTCTGACTTTCTGATATGTTGCTTTCCTCTGTATCAACATTTGACTCTTGATCTGTGGTATTACCGGACTCATTATTAATGACATCCTCTTCGGAAACTACTGTGTTGGACACTGTTGTTCCCGGATCACCTGACACAACACTATTGGTTTTATCTGAATTTGCCGCGTTATTAGAAGTAGTGGTAACCGGTTTAGAAGAAGCGGATACAACGGAATTCTTGCTGCTGGTTGGTTTAGCGGTTTGACTACTGGTAGTTGTGTTACCTGATGATTTTGCTGCAAACGTCAACGAATTAAAGTATTCTTTCAAACCGCCTCCATCCTTATTATCGGTAACTTCTGAGTAATGGCATTTTCCTTTTGAGGTGGTAAATCCCAAACCGTTTCCGATGAAATAGGTGGCAACACCCCATTTGCCTTCTTTTAAGGTGATTTTGCTAAAATCTCTGCCTTGACCGGAAACTTGCAATTCCGCCAACGGAATCGCAATCTCCATCTGCGCTCCGCTGCTTGTCTTGGTTGCTTTCGCCGTTACTTTTTTGGTAATATTCATGCTCGTTACTTTACTTCCGGCGGTTTGATAATTATCCCTTGCAACAGAAACCAATCCGGAATCCAAGTTCAAAATAGAAAAAGTAAAGAAGACTCCTTTTTGCTCATCTCTTACTTTGCCTTCGGGACTTAAATCGATTTGGAACTTGGAAGTTTCAATATTCTCCACTTCCGCTATGGTCACACCGACATAAAGATTTTGTTCGTTCCAGGCAAACTGATAAGTTAACTCCGGATAATGGATATCCAAGGACGGATCATCCAAATCTACCTGTCCGAAAAAGATTCCGGTATTATCTTTATTCAGTTTTTGCGCGGGACCGTATTCCCCGCTGCTAACCTTTCCGTCAATGGACGGTGTCCCGTATTTCGCAGTATAACTAGGTGCTCCTGCCGCCATACCGCTGAGAGCCATACACTGCACCGCTATGGCAACAGTTGCTCCGATGACGCATACTCTCTTCCATATATTTTTCATAAGTAAAAACCGTCCCTTTCTATTTACCATTGTATTCGTAATTAAATCTTCCGTAAGGAGCGCAATCCCCTTTTTCATAGAAATCTTCGACTGTCTGATAAGCTTCCCGGCTGTCTGCCCATTTGAATTCAAACGAAATCTCGCTTCCCGAAAGATTCAGCAGACTCTTCGGAACTGCAATCATCATTTGGTTGCCCAACACCTGATAGCTGACTGTTCCGACTGTTTCAAAGGCTTCTCCGTTATATTTTGCCACCGTTGTTTTATCTTTGTCGGTCGCTTTGTAATTGACGCAATAGTTATATCCGTTCCAGCTGGACGCTTTGTCTGCATTGATGTTCAAATACAAATTCATCCAACTGCCTTCAGAACTTTGGTAAGGAGAAATATCTTCCTGTGTCTGCGCATAAAAATACACATTTTTGTCATCTTGTGTAATCTTGGAGTAAATAACACCATTACGTCCGGTGTTGTTCACATACCGTTTTCCGCCTGTACCTAACGCATCCCGGCGAATTGTTCCCTCAGTAAAATCTCTGTAAGTAACCGAAATGCCATTCCACTGATTAAAATTCCCCGTCACATCAATAGTTTTATTAGTATCCTGTACAACCGTTGCCGTTGTCCCTTTAAATTTACGGACGTTGGCTACCAACTGCATATAATAATTGTCAAAATAGCCGCCCTGCATCGGTTCAATATCGCGGCTGTACTCGGGCGTTACACAGTCAAAGATGGCAATCGGCTGATCTCCGCCACGGTTCCATGCTCCCGCAGTCCACTCGTTCCATTCCAATACCATGGCGATATCTGCATCCGAATTAATGGCATTATCCCACTGTTCCTGGAAATTGTATCCGTATTTATAAGAATCTTCAGTAATATTCGCCGCACCATTATGATAGCTTCTGCCGCGGTTTTTGGTATCACCGTAGAACAAAGAATCGCCAAAACAAGAGGTATCAGAAGAGTTTTGCGCAACAGATACGCTGATTACACCGTTCTTCCCGTCCTTGTCCTTATATACTTTTGCGGTTTCTCTGAAATCGATCCACGGAAATCCGTTTTCAACTTCTTCAGAATTCGGCCATTGGCTGGCACGCATATTGAATAAATTTTTAATGGTAGCCGGAGCATTTTTTTCAATACCAATAATCATTGGTTTTCCATTGTACATATACCATGTATTCGGATACTTATTGAGCTTGTAAATCTGATTATATAGCTGCATCATACGAGTACTGGAATCCGTATTGGTATAAAAGCATATTTTTGGAACATCCCAACCCTGCCGCTGATATTCATCCAATATTTTCATCAGCTTTAATGCTTCCACACAATAAGGCGAATCGTTTGTGGTATCAACAACCAGAAAGTCAATGCCGGCATGAGTCAGCATTTCAACATGTTTACGCATAACCCAACCATCATCTGTATGATAGTATCCGAAAAGCGGTTCTCCCCAATAATAGGTTGTATTGCCGCCCAGCCACGGTGATGATGTCGGCGGTTTGGCAGGATTCGGATTTTGAGAAAGCACGTCAGAGAATAAATACGGTCCGGTTTCTTGGCTATGCCACAGAACATAGAACATTGCCACTTCACGTTTTTTTCCGGTACCGGCTTCGTAAGTATCTTCGGCAGTCGGCAGTACTCTGTTTAAGTCGTCTACTGCTTTTAACGGTCCATATGAATCTGTTGTATTTTCTTCGGTGAGGGCGACATAATCTTTTGAATTTTCACTTAACAAATATCCGTTTACTGAGCTTCCAAAAACATTGTTTGTGCCGTTTTTTACATTGGTAACGCTAATTTTTGCTGTGTCATTACTCTCGCCGCATCCGCTTAACCCCATCATAATCACTCCTGCAATGAACAATGATATTATCCTGTTTTTCATGTTTTGTTTAGCCTCCTATAATTTATTTTTTTAAATTATGGTCTGTGTAAACTAATTAAAATCCGAATCTATTCCCCCTCTCATTTTTCATCATCATCTTTACCCAACAATTCCTGACCGGTCAATTGATTCTACAAAAGCTTTTTGCGCAAAGATAAAAAGTAATGCCAAAGGCAGGACGGCAAGCAATGCGGCAGTATGCGTCAGATTTCCTGCCAGCACCTGCAACTCCCCGGTTGCCACCTGTGAAATGACGTTAGACAACAATTTCATATTTTTTAAAAACAAACCGTTGTAAACGGTATCTGTCCATTGCCAAGAAAAAGACAGCAAGAATATAGTTGTTAGCATTGATGTTGCGCTTGGCAGCATAATGGTAAAAAATGTCCGAAACACACCGCACCCATCAATATTAGCCGCCTCATTCAATTCTTTCGGCACACCTCGGAAAAACTGACGGAACATAAAAATATACAAACCGTTCTTAAACCCTGTCATAGTCAAAGACATGACCACCAAGGGGAAAGGAGTGTCCAAAATCTGTAAATACCGAAATTTGATAAACATCGGAACGATAATGGTTTGCGGAGGAATAATCAACATCAGAATGACAAAGAAAAACAGTATTTTATTTCCCCAAAATTTGAATTTTGCAAAACCATATCCTACCAAGGCGGAAATAAAAGTTTGCAAAAATGCTACAATAGTTGAGAGAATCAATGTGTTGATCAGCGCTTGCCAATATTGCATTTTCTGTACTGTCCGCGAAACATTTTCCAGTGTAAAGTGTTTGGGCAAAAATTTAACGGTCGGATCGATCAAATCTTCATAGGATTTGAAAGCGTTGATTATTTTTTCAAAAAACGGAAACAAAATAATATAACATAATCCGGCTATAATAACCGCCCGAACAATACTCCATAACCATTTTGTCACATACTTCGGTGTCATATATTTGTTTTGGAAAGTTTGCCACTTTACCGAGCGATCCTTTGATATGTTCATTGCATATTCCTCCTTTCCTGTATCGTTCCTTTATATATCCTGCGTCTGTTTGCGGAACAAAAAGAACACTACGCCGAGTTCCGCTAAAACCAGCAGAAAATAAATCCACGACAATGCCGATGAATACCCCATTTTGTTCAATGAAAATCCCTGCGTTTGTACATATTCCATCAGACCGTAAGCAGGGTTGGTAAAAGAGTCTACAATGGTATATACAATATTCACCAATATCATCGGAGCAATAATCGGAACGGTAATTTTCCAAAACTCTTCCCATTTCGTCGCGCCTTCAATTTTAGCCGCCTCAAAAACTGACGGAGAAATCGACTGCAGCGCAGACAGAAAAATCAGGATCTGTACTCCGGAGCGATTCACGATATCATATGTATTATTAATGGCATACGCAATTGTTTCCGCTATCCCGGAGTTGATATCCATGGAGAGCAGCAAATCCTGCAAATCGAAGAAAGCGGCTATTCCCCCGCCGGCAAATGCAGATTGAATTTCCGAACCCGAGGAAACAACGCTGTTCATTGAGCTGACCGCCGCAGAGGCATCCGCCGAGGCAATGATTCCGGTTGATAAAATAACCGGAAGGAAAAAGATGGTACGGGAAATTCCCCGTCCTTTGAACTTCTGATTTAAAATATTGGAAATGAAAAAACTAAAGAAAATAATAATGATGGTATCTATGATCATTCCCTTAATCGTGTTCAGCAGAATCACCCGATATTCGGTATCCGACCAAAAAGCATCATAAAAATTTTGACCGCCCACAAAAGTACGGGAAATATCATTATAATTCAGCTTTACATTGTAAAAACAATTCATAAATGACTCAACGACAGATGGCAAGAACAAAAACAACAATCCGATGATAAACGGAAAAATGAATAAATAACCATATGAGTTGGCACGTACGGTCAAGCTGAACCGAGAGCGCTTGTTGGTATTATTCTTTTTCTGGCTTGACTTTCCCATAATCCCTGTTCCTTTACTGTTAATTTAATGCTCACTGAACCATTCACAAACAACGATAGTAAAAGCATTTGACGTTATTTATAAATCGGCATCAAGAAATGCCTGAGCCAAGAAAATCACGGATTTTGTCATTTTCTTGGTTTGTTCAGCAGACATTATTTTATAAGATATCCCAAAGCTTCCACTTCACTGCCGTCTGCCAATCGAACCGCTGTTTCATTATAGTTTAAAACAATAGATTTTCCATTGGAATAGCGAACCTGCACCACACCGGATTGTAAAAACAAATGCTCGGTAATGGTACAATCGGATGTTTCGTAATAGAACTGACTTTGTTCTTCTATCTGTGTCAGAATCTTTTCTTTCCAAACATCGTCTGAAACCGAATAGAATTCCGTATATTTTGTCTTTGCAAGCAATCCGGTATCCCCGGTCATCAATTGATAATTGAGTCCCGCGCCGCTTTCCATGTTTTGCAATAAAGCTTTCTTATAGTTACCCGCTTTGTTTAAAGCAGTACCCGAATAGTCAATCATTCCATGCAGCACCATACCGACAAAAGGTATCGTGTTGGTAATCAAGCGCTGATTTCCCGAATCGGTCGGGATGTTGGTAACTGCCGAAACATATGGTAACGCATACAGATTACCACCGCTAATTTTAACAGTAACTCCGGCTTTTTTTAACTGCTCCAATGCTTTCTGAGTCAGTACTTTTGCTTCTTCTCGGGTAACCTCACGGCTTTCGTTATAATTAGAGCATAATAATGAAGCGGTTTCGTCGAGATATATCTTACTGTTGTTGAGTGATGCAACATCTTTTAAAAATCCGTTTACAATACCGGAGAAGCTAAGCGGACTGATTAAAAATGCCTGCGTGTCCTCATTCAGCTTACCGCTGGACGGATGAAATTCAGAAACGACCGCATATTTTTTATTAAGCTGACGGGACAAATCACTGCTTGACTTTATTCCGTTTCCGCTTTGATACACATGATTAAACGCCATTTGCAGATAAACAGATGTGCCGCTGTTATCGGCAGCGGTTAATAGATTTTCAAATCCTTTTTTACCGCCGAGTACATTCTCTATTTTTAATTTATTATAGGATTTAAATTCCAATCCGCCGTTAAAAATCCCGGTATAATTCAGTGATAATCCGGCTTTTTGTTTTCCTGAAAAATATTCGATAAATGATGCGGCTTCTTCGAAGGTGGACAGCCCCACATTGACTTCCATCGGGATTCCGTAGCGAAACGCTTTTTTTCGAATGGAGCCCAGTAATTCAATATCAACCGGAATTGCCGTTTTTTCCTGCTTTTTGGTCAGTAAACCGGTCTGTTCCAGATAAGTGCGAAAATAATTCGCCATACCGGAATAGGTGGCATCCTGTTCATATAGGAAATGATACCGCACCGCATAAACACCGGTCGGTGTCTTTTTCGAAAACATTACGTTGTTTAACCCCGTCATGGTGTCTCCGGTATCAACGTTATAATAGTTCCGGTAAATAAACCATGGCATAATCAGGTTGTCGGGATAATTGGGATTGGATACCTGAGCAGTAATACCGCTCATCCCGTCGTTGCTTTCCACAATTCCGAAAACCGCCGCATTATCTTCTTTTAAACCGAATACCGGAAATGTTGACTCGGGCGTCAGGTCATCGACTGAAGAAACATTACCGGCATAATCCGTCCCGTAAAAGGGAATTTCCAAATTATCTATACCCGATAATTGAGATTGATTCGCTATAATGGCGCCGCTTCCGTCTGGTACAAACAGGTATCCGTCACTTTCCACCTGTGTTCCCCCAAAGGAAGGCAATACATATATTTTATGAAGATAGCTCTTAGACGGCTCGACCACTTTTTTCGGATCCACTGTTACAATGAGATCTGCGCCTTGCAACCGATAATTAACGGTAATTTCAAAATTCGGTGTACCTGATTGCAGTGTATTTGTTTCACCGACTGCTTGTTTTTCCTTTTCAATATCCTCTTTTGTTATCCCTAGCGCTTTGCTCACTTTTTCCACTACATTAAGCTGAATATAGGTTGCAGTCGGATTAATAATGTAAAGCGCACCGTATTCTTTTAATGCCGGATATTTTTCCGAATACTCTTTTTGATCCTTTTCGGACAGTTTGTCAAATTCCACATAATTGTAAGCGGAGGTAAAACGCCCCCAGTCCGATCGTGATAAGCTCCCCTCTTCCCTCATTTGTTCGCCGATTTTCTTGAATTTTTCAAAAGTTTCGGGGGTAAACACCTGACAAACTAATTTATCTTCTGTCTTGGTGCCGAAATAATAATGAACGTCAACTTCGTCTTTTCCCTTTTCAACCGTCACCTGGTCTTTCTCTTTATTGTCATAACACTGCGGAAAAGATGTCATTTTGGCAATTCTTCCGGCGCCGTCTAAATATTCCACAACAAGCTGGGAAAAAGCATTGTTTTGCTGATCCTGAGAAAAATTTTTACTTTCCTCCTGATATAACAGCCGATTGGAAAAGAAAATCTTTCCGGTGTCTTTATCCAATACCGCAATATCATAGTAAGAGCCGATATATAACGCCGCTTTCTTGTTTTCCAACAGCAATTCCATTTCTTCCAGAATTTGCTGCTCCTGCGGGTCAATTTGAATATGATATTGACTTTTATCTGTCACAACGATCGCTTTATCATCCGGCAGATACTCAGATAAAACAACAGAGGAAGCCGTATTTCCGCATCCGGAAACCAGCACTCCAAGCAGTGCTATGACAGCAGTTAATATATAAATCGGACCTTTTCTGCGCATTCGTATTTCTCCTTTTTGAAACCACATCGCAGCGACTGTACGCTACATATTCCGCAATGAAAATTCTTGTACCAACGTCATGATAAATCCCACCATCTGCTGTATTAGATTAAAAAACAGCAATCCGATATAAGCCAATATGCACATCCCAAACACGATGGACACCATAATCACAAGGGTTTTTCCTATGCTGTACTGATGCGTTACCAATGTACCGATCACGATCAAAAACAACATCCAGATCATACCGAAGGTGTGAATACCGGTATAAAATACGCTTTCCTCCATAACTAAGAAATTACTGAGCGGAAGCAGAACCAATTGGGCGATAATCATTGGAATCAAAGCATATCCGGTCGCTTTATAGATATCTTTAAAGTTTCCTTCTCCGTCAAACAAGCAGGTTAAACACCAGTTAGCAATACAAAAGCCGAAAAACAAAAGCAAAACCATAAAAATTTCTTTTACCGGATTAAAATCCAAAGCAGAACCCGAGTTGAACAAGTATCCGGTATAAAAGCCGCTTAACACCGACAACACCAAATAAAGGAGCAAAAAAACGGTTGCCATTTTTACATTACCTTTATTTTCATGCTTGATTTCCCAGAATCCTTTAAAAGGATGTACAATCAAATAAAATGCATATTTAAAGTCCTGCCAAACATGACGCGCGGTTTTGCGCTCCGTAACCGTGTGAACCGACACCATTCCTTTTTCCTCCCTGATTGGTCAAATGATGCTACGAGATTTTTTTATAATACCGAACAAAGCGTTGAATCCAACCCTTTAATATTGCCAAAACCAAAAGGACAATCAGCACGGTAAACAAAACGGGGAAATAAACCTTCATCTGCTGCTTCCGCAGTAATGTTTTTGCCTTAGAGTAATTTTCTTTATCGCTTGCATACTCAAAGCATTCCATTGCGGCTTCATAATCCTTTTCCATCATATATGCGTTTCCGAGTCCCACAAACGCATATTCCATATTGATGTTATTCTCGGTGATTTCTGACCACTGACGGTATGCAGAATCAAAATCTCCGTTAAATTGAGCTGATACCGCATTGAGCAGCAATTTTCCGTATTCAGTAACAGAATAAATAAACAGCTCACTGCGCATACTGTCCAATACCACAATCTGATTGTCCAGATACCCGATCGCAGAAGGACGTTGCGTATCTTGTTTTTGCTGACCGTTTCCGCCAAAAGCAAACAGAAGATTTCCGTTCTCATTATAGGTAAAAATTCTTCCTTTGGTGGAATCCAATAAAGAATACACACCGTTATCGCTGAGCGCAACATCTTCCATTCGTGACGGGGTTGTATCAAATATTAAATCGCCGATCGGCGGATATTGTCCGTTCCTTTTTAACACATCGCTACCCGCGCTGTTCAGTTTACGCACAGCCGCGATCGAACCCGAGGTATCTTTGGTCTCTACAACACCTTTAATATCATCCGCGTTTAAAGAGCTGATGGTGCCATATAAAAATCCTTCTGAATCAATTGCGATATTGGAATATTCCGTAGGCACATATTTTACCATTTTATCTTTTTGTTCCTGCGTGGATATCTGTCTCCAAAGCATTTCCGTCAGGCTGTATTGCACCTTCGGCGCGCCGATATATCCCATGAACTTTCCCTCTGCTGTCATGGTTACAATGCCCATGTTTAAGTTCCGCGCAACCACATAAATACGTCCCGTATCATCCGTAGCAACCTTAACGGGATAGAATACATCGCTTTCAGAAGTTCCGGTCATATCCTGCGGTTTTAATATGATCCGGCTTACTTTTCCGTTAGAATCAGAGCGAAGAACGCGATTGTTCTGTGTATCAGCAATCAGAATTGTCCCGTCTTCTTCTGCGTAAATACCCTCCGGCTTATTTAAAGTCAGTGCATTGCCGTCACTGTCTGTAAACGTCTCCAATACTTTCCGTAAAGAAAAATTCTTATCATAAATCAACAGCCGATTATTGTCAGTATCCAGTACATAACACATTCCGTTTTTGGTAATCATCAAATCCTGAGGATTTGATGCGCTCTTTTTATTTGCATCCGCCAAAGGAACCGACTTTAAAAAGGTATAAGCATCAGGAGACAGCGCGTCCGTTCCGGAGCCGTTGTACAAATAGGTGCGGTTGCCTTCTGCAGCCATTGCCGGCAACCCTCCTGTTTGCAGCAATACGCACACACACAGAAAAACTATCAACGCTTTTTTTCTGACGCATGAGACAATATCACCGAATCTTCTCATCGCTATACCATTCCTTTCGCAAGCTTTCTTCGGGTTTGAAAATCAAATTATGTACTTCTGTTTCATTTGCAGCGATTGTCTTTAATCCTTCATGCCGGAAGCCGACATGGTTTCCACAATATTGGACTGAGTAATAATAAAGAACAACAGCGGAACCGCAAACATCACAATCGAGACTGCCGCGCCGATTCCCTGTCTGGAAATTCCCGCCGCAGCAACCTGTGACATTGCATAGGACAGTGTTTTCAGTTCCTCACTGTAAATATAGGGCGTATTTCCGATTGTCCAAAGCGATTGTATCGAAAAAATAGCCAAAGTCAACCAAGCCGGTCGTACCATCGGCATAACAATCCGAAAAAATTTCCGCATTTCTCCGGCACCGTCTATATCTGCGCTCTCTAATACCGCCGGATGTACGGTTTGCTCCATAAACTGTTTCATTAAAAACAATCCCAGAGGCAGCCCCATTGCCGGTAAAATCAACGCCCCATAGCTGTCGACCAGATGAATCTTGGACATGATAATAAAAGCCGGTATTGCCGTTACTGCCGTGCTGAACATCAAGGAAGCCTGAACAAGATTAAAAAAGCCCTGGGATCCCGGGAATTTGTATTTTGAAATCGGATAAGCGCATAGAGAAGAAATAATAATATGTCCGACACACCCTACCACAGTAATAAAAACCGTATTAAAAATATAACGGGAAAACGGTACCCAAGAGGTACTCATAATCTCAAACAAACCCGTATAATTCTTTAATGTGGGCTTTCTTACAATAAACCGGGGAGGAAACAGCCACAACTCACTATTGGGCTTCAATGAAGTAGAAATCGCATATACAACCGGCAGCACCATAAAACTTGCAAGTAATATTAAAAACAAAATCAGGATAATATCACCGGACAACGATCGTGAAACCTTGGATTTTCTCATTGCCATATGTTATTCTCCCACTTTCCTTATCATTCTTTGAACCGCCTTGTTTGACAAAATCATCATAGCAAACAAAATTGTTGCAATCGCGCACGCATATCCCATTTCATAGCGAATAGAGCCATAGTCGCTCAAATGATTCATCATCGTATGTACCGCGTAATCAACGCTCGGGAAGCCTACTGTTTGGGTGATAACGTCACCGATGCCGAAAGCGCTGGTAATATTCATAACCGCGCCGAACAGCAATTGCGGTTTCATCATCGGCAGCGTAATAAACCATAATTCCTGCCAGCGGTTTTTTATGCCGTCTAAAGCACCCGCTTCATAATATTGTTTATCCACTCCCTGCAAACCTGCGATAAAGGACAGAAAGGTTGCGCCCAAGCTCATCCACAGCAAAATGATAATCATAATGCCTGCCATATATTTTGCATCCTGCAAAAAATTGATCGGAGATTGTATCAATCCCAGTTTCATCAACTGACCGTTTATAAAGCCTTTTGCATCGCCGGTAAACAAATAATTCCATATTACCGTCATACCGCCTGACAAAGACGGTGCGTAAAACAGCACCGTAAAAGTAACTCTCAAAGGACGGGAAAGATCGTTAATCATCCATGCAAGCATCAATGCCATCATATAGCTGACCGGTCCTATAATGACCGCAAACATTAAAGTGTTTTTTACCGCAATCATGAAAATGTCATCGCTTAAAAACAGTTTGAAATAGTTATGAAATCCGACAAAAGAAGGTGGTTCAAAAATATTAAATGACGTAAAGCTGAATACGATTGCGATGACGACCGGCGCCAGCGTAAAGGTCGCAAACAAAAGAGCATATGGCAGCATCATTAAGTAATGCGTCCGATGCTTTTTCATTTGACGCAGCTGGAGTGATATGTCCAGCTTTATCTGTTGTTTGGCTTTTTCTTTCATCGCGACCTCATACCTTTCTGTTTCGTACAGGATTTCATTTCCATGATCTGCCGGCTTATCCTTGCTCTAATCGTCAAGATGAAATTCCTGACGTTTGGAAGTAAGTTCTTCATTAATGCTGTCAATATAAGAAAGCAATTTGTTTCTTGCATCAACATTGGTGTTATATACCGACTTAACCGCAAAATCAATATTTCTTGCAACAATATACCCGCCCGGAACTTCCGGAATTCCTTTCAGGGCATTCATCTGCTTCTGCAAGACGGTACGATCGGCGGCATTCCAAGGCAAACGATTCAATGCCTTGAGGTTTGCGGTGTTATAACGGGCGCCCACACCCATAACGCTTTCCAGCTCCTTGCCAAAACTATACTGCGTGTCTTCCGAAACCCACCATTTTAAAAATTCCCAGCATTTTTCTTTTTCCTGCGCCGTTTTCATCATAACGCAGCCCGATACGCTGACCGGAACGGTTGTATTAACGGTTCCGTCCGCCTGTTTCACGCCCGGAACTGTGGTCATTCCCCACAACCCCTGTATCTCCGGCGCAGAAATCTGCAGCAAGTTATAGGTGGTATAATCGGATATGCCGATCGGTATTTCACCGGTACGGAAGCGCGTTTCAAAATTGTAAATAAACGGCAATCCGTAACTGGTATAGAAGCGCATATAATAATAAAACGCATCCAAACTGACCTTATCATCCAGATTAATTGCCTTGCCTCCGTCTTTGTAAATTTGACCGCCGTTCTGATACAAGAACATAAAATAAGTGTTAGGCGCGGTACTTACAGTGACAGATGAAAAAGCCGGCAACCCGAAATTCATATTATTTGACTGAATGACCGGTAAAATTTTAATAACGTCATCCCATGTTTTGATATCGTTAATATCTATACCCAGCTTTTGAAGAATGTCTTTCCGATAAAACAACATCGGGAAGCTCATCGTTTCAGGAAGTGCATAAACGCCTCCCTGATACTGAAAAGCGGTCAAACTGTTTTGATTGAAATTTTGACAAACCGTATCAAATCCGTCATAACCGGATAAATCCTCTGCCGCTCCCCGCATTGCGTAATTGACCGGATCGGAAGCGCTTACCTGCAGCGCAATGTCCGGGCCCTTATTCGCAATACTCGCCGTCAGTACCGTGTTCGGGGGAACTAATTGTAAATTGACATTGATACCGGTATTGGAAGAAAAAGTTTGCAAAATCAATTGATTTAACGCCTGTGCCTGATCACGTCCGCCGGACAATCCATTACCAACCCACACTGTGATATCAGACTGTCCCTCCGCGGCGGAAAGTGTACTGTAATCGTTTACAAATGAGCTGAAAAACCGCAGGCATCCATACTTCAGCGTCATGAAAAAATTTGTTTTCTCTTTCGGTATTCCCATATCCGGCTCATACAAATACAGATAGTCGAGTAACAGCGGCTGTTGTCTGACTGATACAATCAGATTACTGAACGAAGTCAGAGTATCCTTAAAATAAGAATACATCTTTGCAATTTTGTCCGGATCGTTTGACATGGTCGTAAGCATCTGAGCCAACTGCTGCATTTCGGCAATGCTGGAATCGCGCTCACCTACCATACTTTCCCATCCTGATACAATACTCTCAAGCGTAGCTGCCGAAGATTTAAAACTTTCTATCACCTCAGGAAAATATTTATCCAACTGATAATCCCGATTGGTATCCGGAGAACTTCCCAATACAGTCATCAATTGCCAGTTAGCGTCATTCAGATCCTTCAGCACCTGCTCCGCCATAATAATATACTGGCTGGAAGAACCCAGGGAAACCTCCATTTTGATTTCATGCTTGCCG
>JABLTO010123884.1_pt1 | contig 14538 bp, 14 predicted proteins | sample 7160091 | NCBI WGS metagenome assembly JABLTO01 (sample SAMN14651225, study PRJNA627086) | human gut metagenome | isolation source: feces | host: Homo sapiens
TCAAATCAACAAAAGATAATCTTGATGATGTAGTAAATTTTGATTACCGGAGCAGGCAGTTACATAGGAACTTCATTTGAAAAATGGGTTATGTCATCTGATTTTGAAGGAATGTATCATGTAGATACTTTGGATATGATTAATCCGGAATGGAGTGAATATGATTTTTCAGGATATGATACGGTGTTTCATGTTGCAGGTATTGCACATTCAGATACAAGCAATGTTTCAGATGAAGTTATTCAGAAATATTATAAAATAAATTCAGAACTCGCAATCGAGACTGCAATGAAAGCAAAGAATGAAGGCGTGTCCCAATTTATATTTATGAGTTCCATGATAGTATATGGTGGTATGGAACATGTTACTGAAGATACAGTTCCAGAACCTGCTAATTTCTATGGTAACAGCAAATGGAAAGCAGATAAAGAGCTTCAAAGGCTTGATAGTCCCGGTTTTAAAGTTGTGATTTTAAGGCCGCCTATGATTTATGGCAAAGACAGCAAAGGAAATTATCCGACACTGGCTAAGATGGCTAAAAAACTGCCAATATTCCCTAAAGTAAAAAATTGCCGCTCAATGCTTTATATAGAAAATTTATGTGAATTTATCAGACTTATGGTAGAAAATAAAGAACATGGCATTTTCTTTCCACAAAATGAAAAACCTGTCTGCACAAGCGATATGGTAAAACAGATAGCGGCAGTAAGTGGACATAAGATTTGGGTTACGGGACTGCTTGCGCCATGCGTACATATCGGAAAACATTTTCCGGGGCAGATTGGCAGATTGTGCAATAAAGCATTTGGAGACAGCTACTATGACACGGGAATGAGTAATTATAAAGAAAATTACAGAGTTACAGATTTTAAAGAAAGTATAGAGAAGACGGAAGGTTAAACAGATGGAACCGTTAATAAGCATTGTTACAGTTTCATTTAACAGTGAAAAGACGATAAGACAGACAATAGAATCGGTGTTAAATCAAACTTATACAAATATAGAATATAACATAGTTGATGGAGCTTCTACAGACAGGACTGTTGAAATCGCAACACAATACAAAGACGATTTTGAAGCAAAAGGAATAAAATATATAATTACCTCTGAAAAAGATAAAGGCATATATGATGCTATGAATAAGGGTATTGCGCGCTCACATGGAGAAATAGTCGGTCTTATAAACAGTGATGACTGGTATGAGACAGATGCCCTTGAAAAAGTGGCAAAATTCTACGAAGAGACGGGTTTTGATATGATGTATGCAGATTTAAACATAATAAAACCGTCAGGAAATGTTGTTAAACATTCAAGAATAAGAAAGTATATTACATCAAGAGACTGGAATCACCCGACCACATTCATCACGAAGAAAATGTATGAAAAATACCAATATAAGGTGAAAAATATTTATGATGATTTCGATTTAGTAATAAGAATAACAAAAGATGGAAATAAAGTATGTATTCTTAATGAGGTTCTTGCTAATTTCAGATTTGGTGGGGTCAGCAATGAGAAGAGCTTCAAAAAAGCAGTAGAACGAACGAAAGCCAGATATGAAGTTTATCGCTGTAATGGCTTGAGCAGGTTCTATATATTTGAATGTGTTGGGCATGAGCTGGCAAAGTATATAATAGGATAATTTGTAAAGATATTTGCTGTTGGAGGTTTTGTATGAGAGTGATTTTTAGCTGGGACGATGGAGCACCTCAGGATAAAAAAATGTATGAATTGCACGAAAAGTATAAAATTCCGGGAATGTTTTTTGTGCCGACAAAAAATCGGGAAGGCAGAGATGTTATTTCTTCAAATGAAATGAAAAATGCAGAATCTAGCTATGTTTCCTTTGGAGGTCATACAGAGAATCATGTTTATCTGACAGAACTGAGTATTGATGATGTTGAAAAAGAAATTGTAAATAACAAAAAATATCTGGAAGATTTACTGGGTCATGAAATTTTGCATTTTTGTTTCCCAGGTGGACAGTATACTGATGAAATAATGAATATTGCATCTAAATATTATAAAACACTTAGAACCGCGGATACAATGAATTTTGCTGCTAAACATGGAATATTATTGAAGCCTGCATTTCATTTTTACCCAAGAGGTTACAAGTCACTTATTGGAAATGGAATAAGACAGAAGAGTGTGAAACAGACATTTAATATTGCGCTTTTAGCAAGATGTGATTATTTTGATACAATTAAAAAAATGATAAAAAATCAAAGTAATAGTGATTCGGATATTATGATATGGGGACATAGCTGGGAAATAGAAGAATTAAATTTATGGAATAAACTGGAAGATTTATTTGTTTTTTTGAAAGAAAATTTTTATGATAGTTGTTGTAAATACGATGATTTGTTGAATTAAAAGATATTGGGTTGAAAAATGAGAATATTATACATTAATACAGTATGTGGTACAGGAAGTACGGGTAGAATTGTTGTAGATTTATATAAAGAGGCTGAGAAAAATGGAGATACATGTATGGTTGGCTATGGCCGGGGTACTGCACCATATGATATAAATGGCTATAGAATAGGAAATGATATTGATATGTATTGCCATGCTCTGCTTACAAGAATTACGGATAAAACAGCGTTTTATTCTAAGCATGCTACCAGAAAATTTTTGGAAAAAGTGGATGAATTTAAACCTGATTTAATTCATCTTCATAATTTACATGGGTACTATATTGATATAGAAATGCTCTTTAATTATATTAAAGAGAAGAATATAAAGGTTGTGTGGACATTACATGATTGTTGGAGCTTTACAGGTCATTGTGCTCATTTTGATTATGTTGGTTGTCAAAAATGGAAGACAGGTTGTTATAAGTGTCCACAGAAAAATGTTTATCCCAAATCTTTCCTTGCAGATGCTTCATCATGGAATTATGAACACAAGAAAAATGCGTTTTGTGGTGTCAAAGATATGACAATAATAACCCCATCAAAATGGTTGGCTGATTTGGTAAAAGAATCTTTTTTAAGTGAATATGAAGTTTGCGTAAAATATAATACTATAGATTTAAATGTTTTTCAAAAAATCAGTTCAAATTTTAAAAAGTCCAGGAATATTGAGAATAAAATTATGTTATTGGGTGTTGCTAATGTATGGAATGACAGAAAAGGATATTCGGATTTTTTGAAATTATCGAAAAGTTTGCCAGATAAATATGTTATCGTACTTGTCGGACTAAATGAAAAACAGATGCAAAATCTTCCGAAAAATATTATAGGAATACAGAAAACAGAAAATGTAGAACAACTCGTTGCGATATATAATGATGCCGATTATTTTTTGAATTTGACATATGAGGATACATATCCTACAACTAATTTAGAAGCAAAAGCATGTGGAACGCCTGTTATATCTTATAGCACAGGTGGTAGTGTGGAAAGTGCGGATATAATTGTAGATAAGGGAAATTATAATGAGGTTTTGAAATATATAGGTGAATAAAAAGGATAAAAGAAAATGAATGTTTTATATTTTACAAATATTCCATCTCCATATACGGTTGATTTTTGCAATGAATTAAGCAAATATTGCTCATTAACTGTTATTTATGAAAGAAGCAGAGCGGGTGATCGTGAAGAGGATTGGTATAATAATGTGGATAAATATTATACTGAAATTATTTTGGAGCAGCATGTATTTGGTTTAGAAAGCAGTATAGGAATAAAGTGGCATAAAATAGTAAAACAAAACAGTTGGGATATAATTTGTGTTGATGGTTATGCATCCCCATCTGCTATACTTTTGGTTTTTTATTGTCAACTAAAGAAACTGAAATATTGTATTAGAAGTGATGGGACATTTATGCATAAAAGCAACTATCTTGTAGAAGTAACAAAAAAGGTGCTTTTTAAGAAGGCTAAAGCATGTTTTGTCAGCAGTACTCAGACCGCACAGTATTTTCAAATGTTAGGGGTTTTAGAGAAAAATATATTTAAATATCCGTTTTCTTCGATAAGAAAGAGTGACATAGTTAAAGTTTCTGAAATAGAAAAACAAAATTTAAAACATAAATTGCACATTGATAGTACAAAGTTAGTCATTTCTGTAGGACAATTTATTCCGAGAAAAGGATTTGATGTACTAATAAAGGCGTGTAAGTATATAGGTGATGATGTTTGTGTGCTTATTATTGGTGGAAATGTTAATGATGAATATTTAAAATTGTGTAATGAAAATAATGTTCATAATATAAAATTTATGCCTTTTATGAAAAAAGATGAGTTAAAAAAATATTATCTGGCATCAGATGTATTTGCTTTTCCTACAAGGGAAGATATATGGGGATTAGTTATAAATGAAGCATTAGCAGCAGGTCTCCCTGTAGTATCAACTAATCGTTGTATGGCTGCATTGGAAATGGTTAAAAATAGTAAAAATGGATATATAGTAGATGTTGAAAATGAAGTACAGCTTGCAGATAAGATTAATGAAATTTTAAATGATAGTGAACTTAGAAAGAAAATGTCTGAAAACTCTTTGAAAATGGCGGAGAAGTATACAATAGATGAGACGGCACAGGTTTTTGCTGATGTATTTAACAGATTGATGAGGAATTAAAATGTGTGAAATATCAAAAAATAAAATGATTTTATGTGCGCTTTATGCAAGTATTGCACTTTCAAATTGGAGTTATTATATATTATGTGGATTATTAAAATGGGATTTTTATTTGTATGAAGTTTTTTTTATACCAATAATATTATTTAACCTTAACAAATTTACTGGGAAAATAAAAATATCTAAGGGTTATTTAGCAGTAAGTTTTCTTGTTATAGTTTGTTTTTTCTTTGGAATGTTTAAATATCCTCAATATATAATGTCACATATAACAACATTTAGAACAATTTTTTATTATGTTATAATAATTTGTATATTTAAAAATACTACGGAAATTAATTTAAATTTATTTAAATGGATATGTTTTGGAAGTGTTATTGGTGACTTTTTATATAGTTTGACCGTTAATAGCAATAGTGATACATCAGCGGTTAATTTAGTGGCACTTGCTGTTTTAGTTATTATTCCTGTAATTCAAAACAAATTAATGGAAACTATAATTTTTTCGGGTTTGACGATTGTAGTTGCATTTAGAAGTTCTTTTAGAATCAGTATTGTATTAGTTGCAGCTGCTATAATGCTGGCATTGTTGTATGTTGTGGTTGTTCAACATAATATAAAAGTAATGTTTATAGCTATAATTTTAGGCATTATTATGGTTATATTTGTATTAAATTTTGAAAGTTTTATAAATATATTGGTTGAAAAAACAGGGATGAATAGTTATGCTGCATATAGAGTATCTGTAAGACTTAAACAGATGATACATGGCAATTTGGCGGGGTCTCAAGATACTATAAGATATGAGACTTTTTCAAGGGTTGCTAAAGAGTTTTGGAGTAAAATTCTGCCAAATGGAGTTATTGGAAAGTCAATTGGTGAATATGGAGTTTACAAAGATAGTCCTATGATTTTTTTGTATGATGCATTAGGCTCAGCTTTTTCATGGATTATAGTTATATATTTGGAGATAAAGGGGATTATTGTTGCAAAATTAGCATTGTTTAATAAAGAAAAAAAATATTTGGGATTTTTGGCTATATTTACTATACTGTTTTTGATTTTATTACTTATAAACGGAACATTTTTACTTAATACTTATGAAGTTTGTATTTCGGCTGTAGTATTAGGATATTGGCTTAATCCTAATTTGTTAAGGTTAAAAACGGAATGTTAAAGGAGATAAAATAATGGATAAGTACGAAGTTTGCGGATATGACATTAAAATAATACAAAACAAACTTTTGGATATAGCGTTAGAAATAGATAGAATATGCAGAAATAATAATATCAGATATTCTATTGTTGGTGGAACCCTTATTGGGGCAGTAAGACATAAAGGGTTTATTCCGTGGGATGATGATTTAGATATAGCTATGCTTAGGGAAGATTATGAAAAATTTATTGAAGTATGTAAAACTGAACTGAATGAACAATACTTTCTACAGACACCGCAAACAGAAAAAGATTATCCATTTGATTTTGCAAAAGTTATGGATGTAAATACAGTATTTGTTGAAAAAGGATTTGAATATAAAAATACACACAAATGTTGTTATGTTGACATATTTCCGTTTGATAATGTTAAAAACAGGACATACCGTATTCAGGCATATGCATATAGTTTTTTTAGAAGAGCAAGATGGTATATTATTGAAAAAAAGACGATGCCTTCTGATAAATGGAAGAATTCACAGAAGAGAAAAGAAACATGGTTTACAGCACCATTGTCAATATTGGGTTTAGATAATATTAATAAAATTTTAGAGTTTATAATGAGTAAGCATAATAAAAAGCAGACTGAGTATGTTTATACATTGTGTTTTCCGTGGGGAAGAAAATGTTTTGATAGAAGAGAATGTTATACTGATTTAATAGAATTGGAATTTGAAGGACATAAATTCTATGCATCAAGAGATTATGAGCTATGTTTAAGACAAAGATATGGAAATTATATGGAACTTCCTCCTTTAGAGGAAAGATATCCTCAACATGATATAATAGAGTGTAAATTATAAGGAGGAGAAAACTTTGAAGGTTTTATTAGTTGAATTTTCTATTGCTGGTCATAGTTTAACATATATTAGTAAATTAGCTGAATCTGATTTATATGAGGCAGTGTTGGTTGTGCCGGAAAAAATAAAAACATTAAATTGTAAGCAGTATGAGTTGGAGTTACAGGAACATAAAAATCCATTACAATATTTTAAGTGGATTGTTGACCTGAAGAAAATAATAAAAAAAGAAAAACCTGATGTAGTTCATTTACTTTATGGTGATAATTTTTATAGATATTGTGGGTTAGGATTGCGTCTTTTGGGGAAAAACAAAACTATTCTTACCCTGCATTGGATAAAAGGTGATAAGTTTCATAAAATAAGTACGAAATCAATAGCACATAGAGTTAAACAGATTATAGTTCATTCAGATTATATGAAGAATCAATTGAAAATTTTAAATATAAATAATGCTGAAAGAATTGAATATCCTTATTTTAGTATTATTCAACCTGATAAAATAAAAGCTAAAGAATATTTCGACTTAAAAAATAATATTCCTGTGTTGTGTTGTTTAGGAAGTGCAAGATATGATAAAGGATTAGATATATTACTGGATTCATTGAAAAATGTTAAAGAAGATTTTCAATTGCTTATCGCTGGAACAGAGGGCTTTTTTGATAAACAATATGTTAATGAGCATATTAGCAGTTATAAAGATAAAGTTAAAATTAATATGCGTTTTTTAAGTGAAGAAGAATTTGCTTATGCAAGCGAAGCAGCGGATATAATTGTATTGCCATACAGGAAGATTTTTTCAGGTGCCAGTGGACCATTGGGAGAAGGCGTGTGGAAGAAAAAATGTATAATAGGTCCAATGGAAGGAAACTTAGGCTATACAATAAAAAAGTATCATTTGGGGTATGTTTTTGAATCTGAAAATACAGAATCGTTGTCAAATGTTTTGAATATAGCTTTGAGTAAAAAATTTGAACCTGATATGGAATATTTAGATTATAGAAAAATGTTAAATCCTGATATTTTTGTTGAAAACTATTATACTATATATAAGGGAATGAAGTAATGAGTATAGATACATCAAGAAAAAAAGGAAATATTTTAAGTGTATTTTTTTGGAAATTTGCTGAAAGGTGTGCAGCACAGGGGGTTACTCTGCTGGTTACAATTATATTGGCAAGGTTGCTGATGCCTTCGGATTATGCTGTAATTGCAATGGTAACAGTGTTTACTAATATAGCGGACTGCTTAGTGACAGGTGGACTTGGAACAGCGCTGATTCAAAAAGAAGATGCTGATACAGTCGATTTTTCATCAATGTTTTATTTCAGTGTTTTTTTTGGAATTGTACTTTATTTAATTTTGTTTTTTATGGCACCTTTTATAGCAAGGTTTTACAGAAATGAACTCCTTTGTAATGTACTAAGGGTGTTAGCCTTGAAATTGCCGTTATCTGCGTTGAATTCTGTTCAGAGTGCATATGTATCAAGAACTATGCAGTTTAATAAGTTTTTCTGGGCAACATTGGTTGGAACTGTTATTTCTGCTGTTTTAGGTATCGGTATGGCATATAAAGGATTTGGTTCATGGGCATTAGTTGCGCAAAATCTTTCAAATACAACAATTGATACATTATTTTTATTTATAATAATTCCGTGGAGACCGACATTGGAATTTTCATATTCCAGATTGAAAAGATTATTAAATTTTTCATGGAAATTAATGATATCTGAGGTTATTAATTCTATATATAATGAGATGAGATCTCTTGTTGTTGGAAAAGTTTATACACCAGATGAATTGTCATTTTACAATCAGGGTGAAAAATATCCGAAATTTATAGTGAATTTGTTGCAGGCCACAATATCGTCGGTTATTTTTCCGGCAATGGCATATAAGCAGAATGTTATTGAAGATTTGAAAGCTGTTACGAGAAAAGCTATAACAGTATCGCTGTTTATTATGGTTCCGCTTATGATGGGATTTGCAGCAGTTGCACCATCAGTTGTCTCTATTTTTCTGACTGATAAATGGCTTGATTGTGTTCCGTTTTTACAAATTGCATGTTTTTGTCAAATGCTTTTACCAGTTCAGAGTACAAATCTGCAGGCAATTAATGCTGTTGGAAGAAGTGATTTATATTTAAAAATGGAAATTCTTAAAAAATTATTTGGGGTGTTAACTATTTTATTATTTTTCAGGGTTGGAATATTGCAACTTGCAATATCATCAATAGCAGTTACTGTTTTTGCAACAATTGTAAATACAACACCAAATAAAAAATTATTGGGATATACACGCAAAGAGCAATTAATAGATATTATTCCTAATATTTTAATAGGAGCAGTGATGTTTGGAAGTGTATATTGGGTTAATTATACAAGTTGGGGAAATTGTATTAAATTGTTAGTACAAGTTATATTAGGAGCAATAGTTTATTGTTTGTTATCATTTATATTTAAATTGTCTGGTTTTCGTTATAGCTTAGAATATTGTAATGGGTTTGTAAAAAAAATTAAGGGCGGAAAATAATATGAAGGAACTAATTATAAAAATAATAAGTCGAATTTTTAAATTTATTTCAAGTTGTGTGCCTAAGAATAAAAATTTATGGGTGTTTGGTGCATGGAGAGGTGAGTTGTATTCTGATAATACAAAGTATTTGTATGAATATATGAATGAAAACCATAAAGAAGTAAATACCGTTTGGATATCAAAACAGCACAATATAGTGAATCATGTTAGAAATTTGGGATATAATGCAGAATATGCGTATTCTTTCAGGGGAATTATAACTGTACTAAGAGCAAAATACGCATTTGAAACAGAAGGAAGTTCAGATATTTCTTCATTTGTAAATAATATTTATGAGAGAAATAAGACTATGCAAATTCTGTTATGGCATGGTATGGGTTTTAAAAGATTACATATAGATGATGGCAGTAAAAAGAAAAATATATATGCGGATTCATACTGGATGGGTACATCTGAGTTGTATAATAAAACAACTGCCGAAGTATATAATGTGCCATTAGAAAATTTTTATACAACGGGGTATCCGAGAAATGATGTGATAATACAAAGAAAAGAAAATTTTTATTTTGAAAAAATAAAACAAAAATATAAAGACAGCAAAATTATTTTGTATATGCCTACTCATCGAAATTATGGACAAGATGGTGACTGTATAACAAATATAACAGAATTGATTAGATTGGATAAATATTTTAAAGATAAAAATTGGGTTATGATATATAAACCACATATACACGAAATGGAGAATGTAAGTTGTGCTCAGAAAGAATTCTCAAATATTATAATTGCCAAAGATACAGAAGTTTTTGGAGATCCGTACTCTTATTTAAGTTATTGTGATTTGCTTATAAGTGACTATTCAAGTATAATTACTGACTTTGCATGTCTTAACAGACCGATTATTTATTATGTTTTTGATTTGGAATATTTTAAGAAAAATAATATTTTGTTACCGTATTTTTACAATTTGCCTCTTGGACCGTTTTGTCATACATGGGATGAAGTGTTGTCTGAAATAAATAATGCGTTTAGTTTTGATGGATGGAAAGTCACAAGAAGTAAAAATAGCAAAAACTACCATGCATTTAATGATGGTCATAATTGTAGGCGTGTATATGAAACAATGATTAATTCGATTTATAAAATAAAGTGAAAGGAGTAATGTAAGATGAAGAATATTGCACTTATTATAGCAGGCGGAGTTGGGGCACGTATGCATCAGGATATTCCAAAACAGTTTATTAATGTTAATGATAAACCTGTTATTATCTATACATTAGAAGCATTTCAGAAGCATCCATATATTGATTCTATAGAAGTAGTATGTTTAGAGGGATGGCATGAAATATTGGGTGCGTATGCTAAACAATTTGGAATTTCTAAATTGGAAAATATTGTAAATGGAGGTGAAACCGGATTACAATCAATTAGAAACGGCTTAAAGGATATTGCAACAAGATATGATGATGATGATGATATAGTTCTGATTCACGATGCTATTAGACCTATGGTAAGTCAGGATATTATTTCAGACAATATAAGAGTATGTAGAGAATATGGTAATGCTATTACTGCAATTCCATGTACATCCGTAATGCTAAAAACAGCAGATTCACTTATGGCCAGTGAACAAATTCCGCGAGATAATTTGAAAATAACCCAGACTCCGCAAACATTTTATTTAAAAGAAATAATTGAGGCACATAAAGAAGCTGTTCAAAAAGGAATAAATGATTCTATTGCTTCATGTTCGTTATATGTTGAGTTGGGTAGAAAGCTTTATTTGTCAATGGGCTCAGAGAAAAATATCAAATTAACAACATCAGAAGATATAGAAATTTTTAGTGCATTGTTAAAAGCCAGTCGTCCGGAATGGCTGCATAAATAGATTGGTTTATATGGAGGAAAAAATGAAAATAGTTTTAGGTAGTGATAGAAATGGATTGGATTATAAAAATAGATTAATAGATTATTTAAAGAAACATAATTATGAAGTGATTGACGTTGGAACTTATGATAATGTACCGTGCGATTCGCCTGTATTTGCAGCACAGGCAGGTAAATTGGTTGCATCAGGAGAATGTAGATATGGAATTCTTATTTGTGCAACTGGAACAGGAATGGTTATGGCGGCAAATAAAATTAAAGGTGTATTATGTGGAATGGGATATGATGATTTAGTAACACAGTATATGAGGGAACATAATGATGCGAATATGATTGCTTTTGGACAAAAACATATGAATTATGATGATGTGGAAAGAAGAGTTGGGATTTTCTTAAATTCAGAATTTATAGGATTACATCATGCTCCAAGAGTGCAGCAGATTAAAGATTTGGAAGATGGGAAAGAAATAACTCAAACCCCTATAATGAACCCGGATTGGACTTGATTTTATAAGGTAGGAGTATTAAAGATGATAATAGATAGAATAAATGAACCTAAGGATTTAAAAAATTTAAATCAAAGAGAATTAAATGTATTAGCAGGTGAAATAAGGAATGCGATAATAAATAAGTTAAGTGTAAAAGGTGGACATTTAGCATCAAATTTAGGCGTTATAGAATTGACGGTTGCTTTGCATTATGTTTTTAATTCGCCAACAGATAAAATTATTTTTGATGTGTCTCATCAGTGTTACACTCACAAAATATTGACGGGAAGAAAAAATGCTTTTTTAGTTGAAGAGATGTATGATGAAATTTCCGGATATAGTAATCCTGATGAGAGCAGGCATGACTTTTTTAATATTGGACATACTTCAACATCAATAAGTTTGGCCTGTGGAATGGCTAAGGCACGTGATATAAATCATACAAACGAAGATATAATAGCGGTAATTGGTGATGCATCACTTGATGGAGGTGAGGCATTTGAAGCATTAAATTATGCGTCAGAATTAAATAGTGGTTTAATTGTTGTGGTAAATGATAATGATATGTCAATTCCGGAAAATCATGGTGGACTTTGTAAATTATTAACAGAACTAAGACAGTCAGGTGGTAATGTAAAAGATAATTATTTTAAAGCATTAGGTTTTGAATATATATTTGTAAAAGATGGTCATAACATTTCAGATTTAACAGATGCATTTTTAAAAGTTAAAGGCACTAAAAAACCAGTAGTAATTCATTGTTGTACACAAAAAGGAAAAGGTTATATATTTGCAGAAAATAATAGAGAAAAGTGGCATTGGGCACATCCTTTTAATATTAGTACAGGTGAATTTAAAAGTTATGTCCCGAAAGAAAATTATGGGGCTATCGCCTGTGAATTTTTGCTTGAGAAAATAAAAAAAGATTCAAAGGTAGTTGTTGTGGCTGCTTCAACACCATTATGTATAGGTTTTAATGCAGAAAAAAGAAAACAGGCAGGACAGCAGTTTGTTGATGTAGGAATTGCGGAGCAACATGCAGTGTCTATGACAGCCGGAATTGCTAAAAATGGAGGAAAACCTGTTTTTGCTACAAATAGTACATTTTTTCAGAGAGCTTATGATCAGATAGAACAGGAGTTGTGTATCAGTAAATGTCCTGCAACTTTAATTGTTACGCATGCAGGTGTAAATGGACATGCTAATGATACACATGCTGGTTTATACGATATAACATTATTAGCTAATATAAATAATCTTGTGTATCTCGCCCCTGCTAATAAACAGGAATATTTGTCTATGCTTGAATGGAGCATTGAACAGATGAATGTTCCTGTGGCAATTCGAGTGCCATGGAATGGTGTTTATCACACAGATGATGTTGTAAAAGCTGATTTTTCTGAAGTTAAATACAAAATCAGTAAAAAGGGAAGCAAAGTTGCAATTATAGCTTTAGGTAGTTTCTATCAATTGGGTGAAGAGGTATCAAAGTTATTGGAAGAAAAATTAAATATTATACCAACTCTTATTAATCCCAGATTTATATCCGGATTGGATAAAGAGTTATTAGATAAGTTGAAAGAAGAGCATGAGTTGGTTGTGACATTGGAAGATGGAATTTTATCTGGTGGATTTGGAGCTAAAATATCTCAGTATTATTCTCTAGAAAGAATGAAAGTATTAAATTGTGGTTTTTCATTGGATATCCCTTGTAGATATGAGCCTAAAGATTTATTGTTAAAAAACAGATTAACACCTGAGCAGATTGTTGAAGATATATACCGCAGTTTTTAAATAAATATATAAGGAGAAATTTTGAGTATGCGTATTAACGATATTGAGAAAAAAGAAATAGAAAGATACATGAAATATTATGATTACAGAGAGAAAATGAGTGGTAAGACATTTCTTATAACCGGCTGTAAGGGAATAGTTGGCACAGGTATAATAAAATGGATTCTAATGGAAAATAAGATTCATAATACTAATGCAAAAATAATTGCATCAACTAGAAAGCCGGAAGAGATTCCAGAATATTTGAATGATGAAGATAATATAGTATTTTGTAAATTTGGAGAAGAGAAGGAATTTTGTAAAACTGAAAAAATTGATTATATTATTCATGCAGCTTCTCCTACAGGAAATACATTTCATAAGGCTTATCCAGTTGAATCATTGAGATGTATTGTTGATGAGACAGAGAATATGTTGGAGATTGCATTGAATAATCCAGATGTTTCAATGATTTATTTATCTTCGGAAGAAGTATATGGTTTACCACAGACGGAGGAACCGGTAAGTGAAACTTATGTTGGACCTGTTGATAGTTTAAATATCAGAAGTTGTTATCCATTGGGTAAAAAAACTGCCGAATTATTATGTTATACATATTTTGTTGAACATGATGTAGATGTTAAAATAATAAGACCAACAGTTATTCATGGACTTTATCAGAAGTATACAGAACAGCGTGTTGTAAATGAAATACTAAGATGTGTTATCGAAAAAAAGGATTTGGTTATGAAATCAAAAGGTTTAACAAAAAAATGTCTGATGTATTCATTGGATGCTATATCGGCTATATTTACAGTTTTGTTTAAGGGACAAAAAGGAGAGGCTTATAATGCTTCAAATCCGGATACATTTATTACAGTTAAAGATTTGGCAAATAGTGTTTTTGAAATGTTTGCGCCAGATGTAAAGATAGTTTATGAAATTGAAGATAATTCAGTTTCACAGGGTTATTTACCGACAAGAACGCTGGTTCAAAATATAGATAAATTAAAGAAGTTGGGCTGGAAACCAATAACAGATTTGAAGACTATTTATGAAATAGATATAGAGAGATTTTCTAATAATAAATAATGTTATGGTTGTATAGATAATATTGGAGAAAAGTTATTTGTAATGTGACAAGAGTCAATAGTAAATCGCAACAGTTATTAGATAGAATTGATAAAAATGATTCAATAAATTCTTTGAATGAACAAGTATTGAAAAGGGGCGTATTAAAAGGATATAAAACA
>JABLTO010160855.1_pt1 | contig 14531 bp, 8 predicted proteins | sample 7160091 | NCBI WGS metagenome assembly JABLTO01 (sample SAMN14651225, study PRJNA627086) | human gut metagenome | isolation source: feces | host: Homo sapiens
TCACCCACCTCGCAATCCGGAACCATCCGGACCACTCGCTGAGCGGCAGCAAGAGATAAACTTACAGCACGATCGCGATCCGCGCAACCCGGGCCACATGAACAACGCGTGAACCGTTGGAAATCCAACGTTCCATCGGCGTGTCGAAACTTGACAAACCAGGCCCGACCAACCCCGCAACCACCGAAACCATCCCCGCAATCGCCCATTCCATCCCCGCAAATCCGCAATCGCATCCGCATTTTGTAACCGCAAAACGGCGTTACGGGTAACAAAAGCCGGAAGGGAAAGCCAAAACGGGACGGTCACGGGAAGAAGAACCAGGAAACTGCGACACGAATCGCAAATGCTACCAGCGGCGCCCGCAATGCTTGCCACCGATGCCAGACTTGCCATTCGCACCCCACGGACCGCGGCCTTCGCCATGCAATACACCCAAGTGATGTTTCATGGCAACCAGCATGATATGCGTATCTTCCAAACCGAGGTGACGTTCCGACTTGCTCTCGTCAAGCGCACCCTGGCGTTTGGCGTACGCGTCCAACGTGTTATTGCCGTACGGATGCTCGTCGTCCGGAATTGACCCTTCATCCCAACGGCGGCTCATCGGCAACGTGTCGATAATCGTAATCTTGCCCGCACGGTAGCTTTCCGCATATCCAGCCACATTCAACATGAAGAAGCTATGTTCGAAACGAGCGTTGTGCGCTACGTACGGTTGCTGCTCCAATCGCTGCAGCAAACCGATTTGAGCCTCCGGCCACTCATCGAACAGGCGGAAGCCGGACGCACGATCACGTACATCGATACCGGTCAAATCGAGAATCAGCGGATTACCGAGCGTCGCGTTCTCGGCAGGAACGCCGAACGACAGACGCGACTGACCATACGCATCGCCCGTTTCGTAATAACTCTGCTCGTATTGGTATCCAGTAGGTGCGGCAGCAGGGCGAGGGGAAATCATGTTCATATATTCAAAGCCGACGTCGATGATGTACACACGCGCCGGGTCAGTACCGGTGGTTTCGATGTCGATTCCCATGACATTGTCCACATCGCGTCCAGGAAGATAAGCGTCACGCCAATCCGATTTGCGGTATTCAGCCATCCGACGCAACTGCGCCGCTTCAGCGGATTTCGTTTCCGAACCGTAATCAAACAACGTGGAGCCGCCCGGACTGGTTACTCCACTCAGGTTCGCACGCGACATGGCATAGTCACTGGCTCGCTTCTGACTTTTCTCTGCGGCACGACGGGCGGCGCGGCCGTTAACGATGTCAGCGGTTCGATCCTGAATATCATCCAACGCCACTCCCTCGGAAGCCAAAGCCGAACCGGGCAGCAGCACCGGAACCGTCACGCGCTCACGTCGTTCCTCGGTGACCGTCCACAATCCCATCGCCACGCCAATCTGTCGCAGAACAGCGATTTCGTCGCACAACCGACGGTTCGCGTAAGCAAGCGCGCGCGGCAGCCGATAGGAAGCGATAAGTCGGTCGTAATCCATCATGAACGTGCTGTTGCACTGCGCGATGGTCGGTTCGAGCCGATCTCGAATCGCAAGATCATCTTTCAACAGGGCGTGCAGCTGCGGGGCGGAAAGTTGCGGCGACGAGGACCGCAGCATTGCCAACAAATCAACGTGCTGTCTTGTGGCGGCACCAATGCCGTTACGCAGGTCAAGGGAAGACACCCATCGCCAGTCGATCGGCTGGTTGTCGGCGTCATTCGGCATCGATGCCGACCATTGTTCGATGTCCTGCTTCGCGTCATCCAGCCAGGAAAGATTCATCGTCGATTCGTTCATACCTGCCCATCGTAGCCGATACCCACCTTCAGCGTGTAAGAATGTGCAACAAACCAACGTGCGCATTCCTCTTTGTGAGAACACAACCATGCGAGTTCGAATGACGGTGTTCATTACGAAACCGCGCGCGGATACCTCCGTGCGAAGCGGTTGCCATACGAATTTTCACATAGCGCAAATGTGACCATTTCCCAGCAAAAATCCAGAATCGACTTTCATTTTTGAATCCCGGAACGCAATAAACGTTCCAAATCAACGAAAGGAACTGCAATGTCAGAAACACATTCCACCACTGAAAACAACAATTCGCATTGCTGCGACAACACCTGCGGCAATGCCGACGACCGCGTTGTTCCTGACAGCGTGGAAATCAATCCGCTGTTCGCCCGTCCGAAGGAAGCCCAGGCGTTCTCGAAATTTACCATTCCACAGAAGAGTAGTCTGCCGGAAACCGCCTACCAAGTGGTGCATGACGAGGCCATGCTGGATGGCAACGCGCGACTCAATCTTGCAACTTTTGTGAGCACGTGGATGGACGATCATGCGAACCGCCTGTACATGGAGGCGGCCGACAAGAACATGATCGACAAAGACGAGTACCCGAAAACCGCCGAAGTCGAATCGCGCTGCTGGCACATGCTCGCCGATCTATGGCATGCGCCCGATCCAATGAATGCCATCGGAACCTCCACCATCGGCTCGTCGGAAGCTTGCATGCTGGGCGGACTCGCGTTGAAGCGCCGTTGGAAGGAAGCCCGCGAAAAGGCCGACCTGCCGACCGATCATCCGAATCTGGTGATGAGCAGCGCCGTGCAGGTGTGCTGGGAGAAGTTCTGCAACTATTTCGACGTGGAACCACGCTATGTGCCGATTTCCGAGGACCACAAAGTGCTCGACGGCCATGATCTCGACAAGTATGTCGATGAGAACACCATCGGCGTGGTGGCCATCATGGGCGTGACCTATACGGGTATGTATGAGCCGGTCGAACAGATCAGCGAAGCACTGGACCGCATCGAGGAGCGCACCGGACTTGATGTGCGCATCCATGTGGACGGCGCTTCGGGAGGTATGATCGCACCATTCATCCAGCCGGACCTCGCATGGGACTTCCGCGTCAAGCGCGTTTACTCCATCAGCACCTCCGGTCACAAGTACGGTCTGGTCTACCCCGGTTTGGGATGGGTCGTATGGCGCGAAACCGCTGACCTGCCGGAAAGCCTTATTTTCAAGGTGAGTTATCTCGGCGGCGAAATGCCGACTTTCGCACTGAACTTCTCCCGTCCGGGCGCACAGGTACTGCTGCAGTACTACATGTTCCTGCGTTTGGGATTCGACGGGTATCGAAGGGTGCAGCAGACTTCGCATGATGTGGCGAAATATCTGTCGGGCGAGATCGAGCAGATGGATGATTTTACGCTGTGGAACGACGGTTCCGACATTCCGGTGTTCGCATGGATGCTCAACGACAAGCCGGATCGCAAGTGGAATCTGTACGATCTGCAGGATCGGCTGCGCATGAAGGGATGGCTGGTGCCGGCTTATCCGATGCCGGTGGATCTGACGCAGGTGACCGTGCAGCGCATTGTGGTGCGTAACGGTTTCAGCCACGATATGGCCGAAGCGTTCATCAAGGATTTGAAGTCGTGTGTGAAGTATCTGGACGGACTGCGCTCACCAATGCCAAGCGAGGCTCGTGCATCCGGATTCCACCACTGATATTTCGCGGTCATTCCACGAATTCCATCGTTTCCCGCATTAAGGAAATTCATGTTCATTCCCACAACGATTATGTTTACGAAAGCTGGCTGCAATGACAGTTCATATGAAAAAGCCGCTTGCTGTGGTAGCGCACGATGCAAGCGCAGCTGCACATCCCGGGTCCGCACGTTCCACGACGAACGCTGCGACGGCACCGACAACAACGCCACGCAATCCGTCTGCCGTCGCAGGAAACCGCAATCGTACGGGCATACCTGCGCATGCCGGGGCGAATAGAGGGAACGGCGCTGACGGGCACGGCGCAATCGCAAGCACGGCAACCGTTGCCAATAAAACCGGCAAAACCATGATGACAGTCAGCCAACTGGCGATGTTGACCGTGGTGGCGGTGGCCTCGCTACGCTCTCTGCCGGCCATGGCCGATTATGGTCTCGCTTCCATTCTGCTGTATCTCATTCCGGCGGTCGTTTTCCTGGTGCCGACCGCGCTGGTGGCTGCCGAACTGGCCACCGGCTGGAAAGGTGGCGTGTACGTGTGGGTGCGTGAGGCGTTCGGCAATCGCATCGGATTTCTCGCCATTTGGCTGCAGTGGATTCAGAATGTGGTGTGGTATCCGATACAGATTGCGTTCATCGCCGTCAGCCTGTCGTATGTGTTCGGCATGGGTGGCTTGGGCAATAATGGCGTATATGTGGCCGCGGTGATCATCGTGTTGTATTGGGCAAGCACGATGGTGGCGTTGCGCGGCGGCAATCTGTTCGCCAAGGTCGGGTCGATTTCGGGACTTATCGGCACGCTGTTTCCTGCGTTGCTGCTTATCGTCTTCGGCATTATCTGGCTGGCGATCGGTAAGCCAGTGCAGACCTCCCTGCACGCATCCGCGCTGCTTCCGCCGTGGACGGGCATCGCGTCGATTGTGCTAATCGTATCCAATGTGCTCGCCTACGCGGGTATGGAGGTCAATGCCGTGCATGCCAACGACTTGGAGCATCCGGGACGTCAATTCCCACGCGCCATTGCACTAGCGACCGCGCTGATTCTGCTGGTACTTGTGCTGCCGACTTTGGCAATCGCCTTTGCTGTGCCGCATCGTGAGCTGGGGCTCATCGACGGCATCAATCTGGCGTTCAGGGAGTTCTTCGACCATTTTGGCATGGGTTGGGGCACTCCGGTGATTTCGCTGCTCATCGCGCTAGGCGCGTTCGCTTCCGTGGTGGCTTGGATAGCTGGTCCTTCTCGCGGTTTGCTAGCGGCCGCCCGCACGGGACTGATGCCTCCCGCGCTGCAGAAGCGCAATGCCCACGACGTGCAGGAAGGCATTCTGATTCCGCAAGGCATTATCGTGACCGTGCTGGCGTTGCTGTTCGTGTTGATCCCCAATGGCAACACGGCTTTCGCGACGCTGGTGGATATGGCGACCGCGCTGTATCTGGTGATGTACATGTTGATGTTTGCCGCCGCGATTCGTCTGCGCAACACCCATCCAGAAGTCCGCCGCACGTATCGAGTTCCTGCGATTCGGTTGGTCGCGGGCGTCGGTTTCGTCGCTTCCGCCGCGGCATTCGTGTTGACTTTCGTGAGACCGGCTGGTTTCACCGGTTTGGATAGCGTTTCATATGCGATTCTTGTGGCTGTAGTCGTGCTTGTGCTCGGTTTACCGCCGCTGGTGTTGTATGGAATGCGCAAGCCTGGCTGGGATCTGCGTTCGGATGCCGAGCGGAACACGGATACGTACGATGTGCTAGTGAATCCGGAATACTGAAATATTGGAATATTTGGAATACTCATGTTTCGAACATTCCAATAATCCCGAATATGATGAATGCCTCCCAAGTGTTCGCCTGGGAGGCATTCATCGTTCTTGTCTCGTTCGTTTACGCGATTACAGTTCGAAGCCGAGTTCGGCCGCCGCTTCGGTCGGTACCGGATCCTCGCACCAGAAATCCTCAAGGTTCTCATTGGTGGTCAGGCTTCGGATTTCGGCCTGGTCGATGTACAGTTCACCGCTCAAATGGTCGGTTTCATGCTGGAAGATGCGGGCCGGCCAGCCGTGCAGATGTTCCTCATGCTTGTTGCCGTCCTCATCCTGCCAACGGGCGGTGATGTCAAGCCAACGCTTGCGTACGGCCTGGTAACCGTCGAAGCTCAGGCAGCCTTCGTAGAAGCTGCGGGTTTCGGTGCCGATCGGCTCGTAGCTGGGGTTGATGATGGCGTGGAAGGGGAATTCCGCAGCTTCGCGCGGATCGCCATCGTCGCCTTCGCATACGTGGTCTTCGACGACGGCCAAAGCCAGACCGAGACCGATCTGGGTGGCTGCGAGGCCCACGCCCGGCGCTTCCAGCATGGTGGTGCGCATGGTGTCGATGAGCTTGTCAAGCGTTTTGCGGCTCAACTGGCCGTCGTAGGCGATGGTCTGCTGGCGTAATACCGGTTCGCCGGCCTGCACGATCGGCATGATTTTCTCTTTGCCGCCGGTTTTGATGAGCTTTTCGACCTCGCGGTTGAGTTCGAGGTCCACTTTCGAGTTGTGTCCGAACATGGGGCATATCTCCTTGCGGGCTCTTACAGGGTGAGTTCGTCGGCGACGACCTTGGCGAGGCGATCGCACACTTCGTCTGCCTGCTGCTGGGTTTCGGCTTCGGCCATGACGCGCACGAGCGGCTCGGTGCCGGACGGACGCAGCAGCACGCGGCCAGTGTCGCCCAGCAGCTTCTCTTCGCGTTCCACCGCGGCCTGCACCTTGGCGTTGGTCTTGGCGGCCATCTTGTCCACGTTCGGCACGTTGATGAGCGTCTGCGGCAGCTGCGGGAAGTCGGCGGCCAGTTCCTTCAGGCTCTTACCGGATTTGACGACCTCGTTGCACAGGGTGAGCGCGGTCAGGGTGCCGTCGCCGGTGGTGGCGAATTCACGGTTGATCACGTGGCCGGACTGCTCGCCGCCGAGCGAATAATCGCCTCGCAGCATCTCTTCAAGCACGTAACGGTCGCCCACGTTGGTCTGCACGGTCTTGATGCCCATGGAACGCAGGGCCAACTTCAGACCGAGGTTGCTCATCACCGTCACGACGAGGGTGTCATGGTTGAGCTTGCCCGCGTTCTTCTTGGCGCGTGCCAGAATGCCCATGATCTGATCGCCGTTGACCATGTTGCCATCCTCATCCACGGCAAGGCAACGGTCGGCATCGCCATCGAAGGCAACGCCCATGACGGCGCCGGAGGCCTTGACCATGGCCTGCAGCTGCTCAGGATGGGTGGAGCCGGCGTTCTTGTTGATGTTGTAGCCGTCCGGCGACGCGTTGATGACGGTCACGTCGGCGCCGGCGCGGCGCAAGGCTTCCGGAGCGACCACGGACGTGGCGCCGTTCGCGCAGTCGGCCACGATCTTCAGGCCCTTCAGCGGCGTCGGCTGCGACTTGTCCGGACCGACCGGCGCGATGGCGGAAACCAGATGGTCGATGTACAGGTTGGTTGCGGTGGCGGTGTCATGGCTGACACGACCCACGCCGGCGCCGGTAGGACGATCCCAATCCTGGCCGAGCACCGCTTCGATCTCGTCTTCCTTGGTGTCGGGCAGCTTGAAGCCGCCGCGGGCGAAGAACTTGATGCCGTTGTCGGGCATCGGATTGTGGGATGCGGAGATCACCGCGCCCATTTCCACGTTGAGCACGGACGTCAGGTATGCGACGCCCGGCGTCGGGATGATGCCGGCGTCGATCACGTCGAAGCCGCCGGCGGACATGCCAGCGGACAATGCGGCGGCGAGGAAATCGCCGGAAACTCGTGTATCACGACCGACCAGCGCACGGCGACGGCTTTCGAATTCGCTCCGCTCGTCATCGCCCAGCACGCGCACCGCGGCGTCACCCAAATCGAGCGCCAGCTGTGCCGTCAAATCCCTATTCGCCAATCCTCGAACGCCGTCGGTTCCGAACATACGTGGCATGAGTCTCAAATCCTCGCTATCTGCAAACGATATTTCCGTGACCTATCGTACTCAACCGTGCCGCCGAAACCAGCAGGTGACGACGCAATCGCATAACACTTCACAATTCAAAGCATTTCACGGCGCGCAATGCCCTTTTCGTGTCGCACGACTTTGATTTCAAGGCGGAAAATCAAGTCGTGCGACAGCACTTGATAAAGAAATACCCCCTAACTATCATTTTCCGTTGAAAATCAGCGAAAAATAAGAGTTAGAGGTTATGAAAGCCAGCACGCTTGTCGCACAACTTTGAAAAATGCCTCCAAAATCAAATTCGTGCGACAGCCTTCGACGCAAAATGCCCCCTAATCCTTATTTTCAAGCGGAAACCGAGGATTAGGGGGCATAAATGCCGATATGCCCGTCACACGACTTTGAAAATCGCACCCAAAATCAAAGTCGTGCGACGACATGACGGCTCTTAAGCGGGAACGTTCCTGTCGCCCCTGCTATCAGAGCGCGGCGTTGAAGTCGCGCACTTTCAGCGTGCGGTGAGAAGCCTCGACGTTGCCACGCACAATGCGCTGCAAGGCGTTGTCCGCGTCCTTATGGGAGGCGAGCCAGGCGTCGCCCAGCTCCACGAGCTTCGCCGGATCGGCATAGCCCGGATACAGGCCTTCGAGCAGCGCTTCAGCCATGTGGAAGGTCTTGTGCTCCCAAATCCAGTTGGCGACCTCGAAATACTTCTCGGCGTACGGTTCGGCCAAATCGGCGCGCGGGGTGGCTGCGAAGCCACCGGCCACAGCCTCGAGCTGCATGTTGGTCAGCTCGTCGTTGTGCAGGGCCTCGTTCCAAGCCCATGCCTTCGCTTCGGCGGTACCGGCCACGGCGCGTGCGCCATAGGCGAACTCACGGTTCTCAGTGGTTTCGCGCTTGGCCAGTTCGGCGTCGATTCCCGCCTGGTCGATCGCGTTGACGGTGCTCAGCGCGTTGATGATGGTCCAGCGGAAGTTGTTGTCGATTTCCAGACCGTCGAATGCCACGGAACCGTCGAGCAGGCCCTTCGCGTTGGCGACGAACGCCTCGTCGCCCGGCTCGCCGTAGCCCAGGTAGGCGGTGACGAGCTGGAACTGTTCGTCGGAGCCGGCCTTGGCCCAACCCGCCAGCTTGAACAGTTCGGCGGCCACGTGCTTCACGATCTCGGCACGCTCTGCCGGAGCGGTGTAATGCCATGCGGTGGTGCTGACCTGTGCCAGCGCGTAACGGAAGGTGGTGGACTCGTGTTCGGTGGCGAGCGCGGCCAGCGAGGTGTCGATGAACTGTCGTGCCGGCAGTTCGCCGTCGCGGGTCATGTCCCACAGGGCGAGCCAGAGCACGGAACGGGCGAGCGCATCGTCGAAGCGGTACAGGTTGCTTGTCGCGAATGCGAGGCTCTTGTCGTCGAAACGCAGCTTCGTGTAGGTCAAGTCGTCGTCGTTCACCAGGATCAGCGACGGACGTGCCTTGCCGGCGGCAGCATCGACGACCGTCAGTTCGCCATCGACGTCCAGTTCGAAACGGTCGGTGCGCACGATCTTGCCGGTTTCCGGATCCTCGTTGTAGAAGCCGACGGCGAGACGGTGGGCGCGCAGCACGGGATGCTCGGCCGGAGCGGTCTGGCGCAGGGCGAGACGCTTGATGGTGCCGTCCTCGTTCTCTTCGACTTCGGTGGCGATGGTGTTGATGCCGGATTCCTCAAGCCACTGGGCGCTCCACGCCTTCAGGTCGCGGCCGGAAGTGAGTTCCAGTTCGGCGAGCAGGTCGGCGAGGGTGGCGTTGGAGTAGGCGTGCTTGTTGAGGTAGTTGTTGATGCCCTTGAAGAACTTCTCACGGCCCACGTAGTACACGAGTTGCTTCAGCACGGAGGCGCCCTTGGCGTAGGTGATGCCGTCGAAGTTGACGTAGGTGTCGTTGAGGTCGTTGATCGGGGCGACGATCGGGTGGGTGGTGCTCAGCTGGTCCTGACGCAGCGCCCAGCTCTTTTCGCCGGAGCTGAAGGTTGCCCAGGCGTCCTTCCATTCGGTGGCTTCGGCGGTGGCGAGGGTGGACGTGAACTCGGCGAAGGATTCGTTGAGCCACAGGTCGTTCCACCACTTCATGGTCACGTAGTCGCCGAACCACATGTGGGCGAGCTCGTGCAGCACGGTGACCACACGGCGTTCCGCGTAGGCGTCGGTGACCTTGGATTCGAACACGTACTGGTCGCGGATGGTGACCATGCCGATGTTCTCCATGGCGCCGGCGTTGTACTCCGGCACGTAGATCTGGTCGAACTTGGCGTACGGGTACGGCACGCCCCAGGTCTTGGCGTAGAAGGCGAAGCCCTTCTTGGTGATGTCGAACAGGTAGTCGACGTCCTTGCTGAAGGCCTTGGCGAGCGCCTGGCGGCAGTACATGGCCATCGGCACGGTGCGGCCGTCCTCATTGGCGTATTCGGTGTGCCATTCGGCGTACGGTCCGGCGCAGATGGCGGTGAGGTAGGAGCTCATGGTCGGGGTCGGTTCGAACACCCACAGCTTGGTGGTTTCGGCGGCGTGATCGCCGAGCGTGCCTTCCTCGGTGACGGTTTCGTTGTCGGTCACGGAGGCGGTGGGCATGTTGGACGTGACGATCCAGGATTTGGCTGCGAGCACGGAGAAGTCGAACACGGCCTTCAGATCAGGCTGGTCGAACACGGCGTAGACGCGACGGGCGTCCGGCACTTCGAACTGGGTATACAGGTAGACGTTGCCGTCGGACGGGTCGACGCTGCGGTGCAGGCCTTCGCCGGTGTTGGAGTACTGGCACATCGCCTTGACGGTAACCTCGTTGTGCTCCTTGAGGCCCTTCAGCTCGATGCGGCTGTCCACGTACGCTTCAGCCGGGTCGAGGGTTTCACCGTTGAGGGTGATTTCGCTGACTTCGTTGGCGATGAGGTCAAGGAAGCTTGACTCCCCCGGCTTCGCGTCGAAGGTGATGGTGGTTTCGGAGCCGAAATCCTTGGCTCCGCGGGTCAGGTCAAGCTTGACCGTGTAATGGATTGGCGCGGCGATGATGCTTTTGCGTTCTTCCGCTTCGATTCGGGTGAGGTTTGCTCCTGGCATGTCACTCCTTCTTTCTGGTAACAGAAGGCGGCGCGATCAGTTGTGCCGATCACGTCGCCTTGATTCAATTTATGGTAAATTTACGGCTTATTTCGCGGCGTTCAGTCCCATCGCGTCGTCCACGTCCTGCGCGATGTCGGCGACGACGGGGACGATCATCGGCTTGCGGTGCAGCTGTCGTGCCACCCAGCCGCCGAGCGTGCGTCGCATGATCTGCTGCAGCTTGTAGGTGTCGCGCGTGCCCTGCATCATCGCGTCCTGCAGCTGCTCGACGATCTGGTGACGGACCTTGTCGAACTCGCTTTCGTCTTCCGCGACCGCGTTGAGGTAGATCTTCGGGCCGGTGATAACATCCGCGGTTTCGGTGTCGACGACCACGAAGCTGGACACGAAGCCTTCGGTGCCGAGGATGCGGCGCTTCTCGAGTTCTTCGTCGGTCAGTTCGCCGACGGAATCGCCATCGACGTAGACGTAGCCGCACGGCACGGAGCCAACGACCGCGGCCTGGCCGTGGTACAGGTCGACGACGTCGCCGTCTTCGGCCAGCACGACGTTCTGCGGATCGACGCCGGTCTTGACGGCGATCATGCCGTTGGCCACCAAGTGGCGGTTTTCGCCGTGGATAGGCATGGCGCACTTCGGCTTGACGATGTTGTACATGTACAGCAGCTCGCCTTCGTTGCAGTGGCCGGAGACGTGCACGGCGGCGTTGTCTCGGTTGACCACGCGGGCTCCGAGCTGCACGAGCTTGTTGATGACCTTGTAGACGCCATGCTCGTTACCTGGGATCAGGGAGCTGGCGAGGATCACCGTGTCGAACTCGTTGATGGTGATGTCGCGGTGGTTGCCGTCGGCGATGCGGCCGAGCGCGGCCATCGGCTCGCCCTGGGAGCCGGTGCACATGTAGACGAGCTTGTCGTCCTGCACGTCATGGGCCTGCTTCAGGTCGATGACGGTGTCCTCGGGCAGACGCAGGTAGCCCAGATCTGCTGCGATGGACATGTTGCGGACCATGGAACGTCCGACGAACACGACCTTGCGGCCGTACTTGTGGGCCGCGTCGACGACCTGCTGCACGCGGTGCACGTGGCTGGAGAAGCTGGCCACGATGATCTTGCGCGTGGCCTGTGCGAACGCCTGGTCGAGCGCCGGACCGATGGAGGTCTCCGGCTTGACGAAGCCCGGGACCTCGGCGTTGGTGGAGTCCATCATCAGGAGGTCCACGCCCTTTTCGCCGAGCTTGCCGAATTCCACCAGATCGGTGATGCGGTGGTCGAGCGGCAGCTGGTCGAGCTTGATGTCGCCGGTGTCGATGAGCGAGCCGGCGGGGGTCTGCACGAACACGGCGAGCGCGTCCGGAATGGAGTGCGTGACGTTCACGAATTCCAGGTTGAACGGGCCGACCTTGAGCTTGTCGCGTCCCTTGACCTCGACGAGCGTCGGGTTGATGCGGTGTTCCTTGCACTTGGCCTCAACGAAGGCGAGGGTGAGCTTGGAACCGATCAGCGGAATGTCCGGGCGGAGCTTGAGCAGGTACGGCACGCCACCGATGTGGTCTTCGTGGCCGTGGGTGAGCACGAGCGCCTCGACCTTGTCGAGACGGTCCTTGATGTAGTGGAAGTCAGGCAGGATGAGGTCCACGCCCGGCTGCTCCTCTTCCGGGAAGAGCACGCCGCAGTCGATGAGCAGGATATGCCCGTTGTATTCGACCACGTTCATGTTGCGGCCGATCTCACCCAGACCGCCGAGCGGCACGATACGCATGGAGCCCTTGCGGTACTTCGGCGGGGCGATCAGCACTTCGTCCTGCTGGGGCGCGGTGGATTGCGGCGCGGAATGCGACGGGCGACGGTTCGAACCGTTGCCGCCACGGGATCCACGGGAGCCGCCGTTGCGCGAGCCACCGTTGCCACGGCTGCGGGTGGAGGACTTGGCCTTCTTGATGGCGGTCTTCTCGGACTTCGCGGCCTTGGTGGTCTTGGATGCCTTGACTGCGGTTTCAGTGCGCTTGGCAGCCTTGCTGCCGCGCTTGTGTGTTGTTGTCTTTGTGGTTTCTTCTGTAGCCATTTCCTAGTTGGATTTCTATTACTAATTGTCTCCGCCTATGCGGAAACGAGGAATTTGGGTGCCTGCCGGCGTTCATGCGCGACAGGCCAGTCGCATCATGCGATTCGGTTCACAGCAGTCCCGCGGCGCGCATGCCCTTTTCCGCGCGCACGAGTTCCGCTTCGCCCGGACCGACGTTCGGCAGGCGCATTTCGGTGGAGTCGAGGATTCCACGCACCTTCAGCGAGGCTTTGGCCATCACGGCCTGGAAGCCATTGCCGTTCATCGCTTCGACGAGCGGCGCCAGCTGCACGGAGATGCGCTGCGCTTCGTGGATATCGCCACGATCGAACGCGTTGGCGAGGTCACGCATCGGACCGGCGGCCGCGTGCGCGATCACAGAGATGATGCCGACGGCGCCGACGGACAGGAACGGCAGGAACAGGCCGTCATCGCCCGAATACCAGGTCAGACCGGTCTCCATGCGCTTGCGCACCGCGCCTGCGATGTCGCCGGTGGCGTCCTTGACGGCCTTGACGTGGTCGAGTTCGGCCATACGACGGTAGGTTTCCAGCTGGATGTGCAGTCCGGTACGGCCCGGCACATCGTAGATGATGATCGGCTTGTCCGCGGAATCGTTGACCGCCTTGTAGTGGCGGAACACGCCTTCCTGCGACGGACGGGAATAATACGGGGCGACCACGAGCACCGCGTCGGCGCCCGCCTCCTGGGTCTGCTCCACCATGCGCACGGTGTGCGCGGTGTCGTTGGAACCGGCGCCGGAAATGACCGGCACGTCCACGACTTCCTTGACGGCCTGAACCAGCTCGACCTTCTCCTCCATGTGGGTGGTCGGAGATTCGCCGGTGGTGCCGTTGACCACAAGACCGTCGGCACCATCCGCCACGAGCTGCCTCGCCAGCTGTTGCGCGGCTTCGAAATCTACGGCTCCGTCAGCCTTCATGGGGGTGACCATGGCCGGAAGGATACGTCCGAAGGGAGCAGGATCGAGCAGATGCATAGTACCGTCAGTCTTAGGGCTTGTCATACGGCTAACGGTACTTCCCTCTGCGGACGCTTTCGATTTCATGAGACGCGAAAAATCACATTTTGGAAGGCCTGCCGACGACGACCGCGACGACGCACTGCAGGAAAGCGACGAACGTGAACACCATCAGCGGCACATGATGGCCGCCGGTGGCCTGGACCAGCACGCCGAACATAAGCGGGCCGAGCGAGGCGATCAGATAGCCGAACGACTGCGCGACGCCCGACAGCACCACGGTTTCGGCGCTGTCACGGCCGCGCAACGCGATCAATGCGAGCGCCACGACCAGCGAAGCGCCCTGCGCGCAACCACCGACGAACGCCCATACCGGCATGAGGTGAGGCAACAGCAGCATGCCAAGGCCAGCGATCAGCATGGGAGCGCTGGCGGTAAGCGCCGCGCAGACCTGGTTGCCGCGCACGTTCATGAGCTTAGGAATGACCAAGCCGGAAAGGATGCCGATGCCTTGGAAGATGAACAGATGCACGCCGGCGGTGGAGGCATCGTAGCCGATGGACGCCGAGATGGACGGCATCCAATTGGACATGGTGTAGAAAGCGGATGATTGCAGCCCCATGAAGGCCGTCACGTACCACGTCATCGGACGGCGCAGCACGCGGGTGAACACGCCATGCGACGATTGGGAACGTGCGGATTGGGCGGAAGGCGAGTTCCGTACGGCGGCCGACGCGACGACGATCTTGCGATTGTGCAGGATACGCAACGCCCACAGCACGGCGACGACCAGCGGCGGCACGCTCCAGAAGGCGAGCGACGCGCGCCATCCGCCCCACATCTGCGCGAGCGGCGCGGACAGCAATCGAAATCAGATCGAGAGCCACCAGCAGAATCACGCCGAATAGCA
>JABLTO010069450.1_pt1 | contig 14530 bp, 12 predicted proteins | sample 7160091 | NCBI WGS metagenome assembly JABLTO01 (sample SAMN14651225, study PRJNA627086) | human gut metagenome | isolation source: feces | host: Homo sapiens
AATTTTTCGCTAAAAAGTGGGAGTAAAAATCCAAATGGAACAAACATTAAAATATTTAAAATTTTTTAACGATTCTGCGTTCCTCTGCCAGAGTCTCCTTCTTCTACAGTTCCGGAGTTCCGGGCCATGTACGGTGCCTGCCAAATTTTTTCCTGCATTTTTGTTGATTTCGTTTGTCTCTGCCGCATTTTATTTTAAAGAAAGATATGTTACACTATATTTATATTATATTTGCAGAGTTTTTTCCGGCTGGCTCAGCCGGATGCTTTGTTTTCTCAGGCGGCAGCCCCCGGCTGCACGGCGCAGGATATCTGCTGTTTTCCGGTCTGCTTCTGCCGATCATGTAAAAAATTTTCATAGGACAGCCCGTTCCAAAGCTCTGCGACCGGCTGTCCCGCAAATTATAAGAAGAAGGTTCTGCTAAATTGAAAGATCTGTTCATTTCGTTCCGCACTGCAAATCAGACCTATTCTGTCCTGCGGCGCTCTGTCTTTTCCCTGATGCACCGCGCCGAAGCTGCACTTTTCTCCATTCTCATCCTCTGCAAGCTTGCCACGAACCTGTTGTTCGTCTTCCTGATGCAGCAGGTCTGGTCCCTGACGCTGCGGTTCGCTCCCATGCACTATTTGAGCAACAGCAATGCTTCGGATATTTTTGCCTCCCCTGCCATTATCGGCTGCATCGTTCTCATCGCCGTCCTGACGGCCTTCTGGTCGCTGTTTGAATGTTCCGTTCTGCTGCATGGACTGGACCTTGCCCGCAAGGGCGAGAGCATCCGCCTGCCTGCACTGCTGTGCACCTCCCTGCTGGACGCCTGTCATGCCTTTCTGCCGCAGAACTGGCTCATTCTGGTCTACAGCGCCACGCTGATCCCTTTCACCAATTTTTTCCTGGCCGTGAATTATATCACTCAGCTTGCAGTGCCGGAATATATCATGGGCGTCATTCGTGCCAACAGCCGGTATCACCTGCTTTATCTGGCCCTCTGCGCCGCACTTCTGGTTCTCCTGATCAGCTGGGTCCTGGTACTGCCGCTGTTCCTTCTGGAGCACAAAAGCCTGTGGCAATCGGTTCGTGAAAGCGTCGGCTATGTCCGCACGCGCATTCTCCGCACATTTCTTCTGCTGCTGCGGTGGAATGTTTCGGCCCTGCTGCGTTCTCTGCTGCTGACTGCCGCCATCGCGCTGCCGCTGTACGGCATTATCATCGGCATCGGGATGCAGAGCACGCAGGCCATGTTTGCACTGTCCCGTGCCGCGCTGACCATTGAACTTCCCTTCTTCCAGTTTCTCATCGACTGCACCATCACCCTTGCACAGTGCACCGTTATTGCCGCGCTCTATGACCGCCTGCGGGGCAGCTTATCGTTTGAAGCGGAGGCAAACCCGGACCGCAGACCCTGCCGTTCCAATGGCAGGTTGCTTCTGACCGCCGCCATTGCCGGTGCCACTTTGCTCACCTTCGTGCTTGCCGCCTGCTACTTTGTTCTGCCGGAGGACGATGCGCTGCGCTCCATGCTGGGCGGCACTGTGCCGATCGTTACGGCACACCGCGGCTATTCCGCCGCCGCACCGGAAAACACCCTGCCCGCCTTCCAGCTTGCCATTGACCACGGCTGTGAGCGCGCTGAGCTGGACGTTCAGATGACAAAGGACGGCATTGTGATGGTGACGCACGACGCCAACCTGCGCCGCTGTGCCGGCCGGAACGAAAACATTTATGACCTGACTTATGATGAAGTGCGGAGACTGGACGCCGGGCGCTGGTTCGGCCAGAAGTACACCGGCACCCGGGTCCCCACGCTGGAAGAAGTTCTGGACCAGTGCAAAGGCAGGATCCAGCTGAACATCGAGATAAAGCCCAATGCTGCCACACCTGATCTGGAGGCAGAGACCATCCGGATCATCTATGAAAAGGGCTTTGAGCATGACTGCGTGATCACCTCGCAAAGCTACGATACCCTTTGCAAGGTCAAGGAGCTTGCCCCGGAGATCCAGACCGGCTATATCCTTGCTTTGGGCGTGGGCAGCTATTATGACCTGCCCGCCGCAGACTTTTTCAGCGTGGAGTCCACCTTCATCACCCCCGGCATGGTCCAGCAGATCCACCTGCGCGGCAAAACCATCTCTGCATGGACGGTCAACCGTCAGGAAGACGCCAGCGATCTGCTGAGCCTTGGCGTAGACGACATTATCACGGACAAACCCGAAATGGTCCAGCAGCTGATGAATGCCGATGCCGATCTGGACAACGATCTGCTCTTTATCCGCGACACGATCCGCAGCCTGATCGGATGGTTTGATGCTGAGGACGAGCCCACGCCGGAGGAAGAGGTGATCGAGGAAGCGATCGAAGACCCCGAAGAGCTGCTGGATGCGGCATGATCCGTCAAAGAAAAACCGGATGCAGCTTTTCTGCAGTTATGTTATACTTGATGCAGTGAATCACAGATCCTCCGGATGGTGAGAAGGAGCAAAAACGATGCGGAAAACAGACTTGAACGCGGTCTATATTTCAGAGCGGGTGCAGGAGACCCTGCGCCCTGTTTCAGTCAGCGCACTGACGGCGGTGGTGGCTCCTATGGGCTACGGCAAGACCACGGCGGTCAACTGGTTTTTGAACCAGCGCAGGCAGACGGAAGCGGCCGTCATCCTGCGGGTGAATATCTATTCCGACAATCGCTTCATCTTCTGGAAAAGTGTTCAGAACGCCTTTGCGGCAGCAGGGCTGACAGCACTGGCGGGCTGCGAATACCCCGAAGATGCCAGCAGCGCCGCCCAGTTGATGGATGACCTGTGCGCTGTGCTGGCAGGAGACACGCCCTGCTACCTGTTTCTGGATGATTTCCACCTGTTAAAGGACGAAAAAGCGGCAAAGTTCCTGTGCGGGCTGGCAAACCGCCTGCCGGCGAACATCCACCTGATCGTGGCAAGCCGGAACAACTTCCTGCCCAAGGAAGAGATCCTCCGGCTGGGGCACCGTCTGCACCGCATTGGCAGGGAGCAGCTGCGACTCAACCATACCGAACTTGCCCACTACGCCCACCGCTGCGGCATGGACCTAACCGAGGCACAGGTGGAAAGCCTTCTGCGCTCCTGTGAGGGGTGGTTTTCTGCCATATACCTGAATCTGCACTCCTTAGCCGAGCGGGGCATCCTACTGAGCGAGGATGCCGATATCTACTCCATGTTCACGGCGGCGATGCTGGAAAACCTGCCACCCCAAAAGCGGGAGTTCCTTGCCATAATGGGGCTTGCGGATGAGTTCACGGTGGAAATGGCACGGGTCGTGACCGAAATGCCGGACGCAGAGGAGATTCTGCTGACCCTGACCGAGCAGAACGCCTTTGTGACCCGCCTGCCGGACGGAAAGGCCTTCCGGTTCCATCACATGCTCAAGGAGTGCGCCGTGCGGCTGTTTGCCCGGCTGACGCCGGAAAAGCAGGATGCCTGCCGGGAACGGTACGGGGCGTGGTATGAGGCAAAGCAGCAGTATCTCCATGCCCTGACCGCCTACGAGGCGTGCAAGGACTACGATGCAGCGCTGCAGGTCATCGAACGGGATGCCGGGATCCTGCTGTCCTCCCTTGACCCGGCAGAGCTGCCGGAACGGCTGGGGCGCTGTCCGGTAGAAACGCTCAAGCGGCACCCCTTTGCCATTCTGGTGCTGATGCGCTGTATGTTCAACTGGCGGCAGATCCCCAAAATGATGGAGCTGAAGCAGCTTCTGCTGACCACGGTGGCAGAGCATCCGGAGTGGTCTCAGGAAGAAAAAGGCAGCCTTCTGGGAGAGTGCGACCTGATCCTGAGCTTTCTCATGTACAACGACATCTCTGCCATGAGCCGCCTGCACCGCAGCGCCAGTGCGCAGATGTCCCACCCGGCCATCAGCATCCAGAACAGCGGTGGGTGGACCTTCGGCTCTCCCTCGGTGCTGATGATGTTCCACCGTCAGCCCGGTCAGCTGGACCGGGAACTGGCGGAGATGGATGAATGTATGCCCCACTATTATAAGATCACCAATGGGCACGGCATGGGGGCGGAGACCATCATGCGGGCAGAAGCGGAGCTGCAGCAGGGGCGGTTCGACGATACGCAGATCCTGTTGGAGCGTGCCTATGCACAGATCGAGGGCAACGGTCAGACCAACATGACCCTCTGCTGTGATTTTCTGGCGTGGCGGCTGTCCCTCTGCGGGCCCTACACGCCCCGGGTCCCGCTGGAAGTACGGCGGGAAGAGATGCTCCGGCAGCACAATATGTCATGGCGCAATCTGTTCAACGCCATCTGCGCCTATTACTACGCCCTGCGGGGGCAGACAAACAGCATCCCGGAGGTGTACGCCGCCCACCGCATGAATACCGTAAACACCCTCGCTCCCGGCAAGCCCATGATCGGGCTGATCGAAAATCAGGTCTATCTGGCACAGGGAGAATGGGCCCGGGTGCTGGGCCGCAGCCCGGGGCTGCTGACCCTGTGCGAAGCCCTTCACTATGACCTTGTGGCCCTGCATCTGCGGATCCAGATGGCGGCAGCCTATGCCCGGCTGGGCCGACAGGACGAAGGCTTCAGCCTGCTCCAGCAGGCTCTGGCGCAGGCTGCCCCGGACGGCTTTATCATGCCCTTTGCAGAAAATTTCCGGGATCTGAAACCTCTGCTGGAAGCAGCGCAGGAAGGGCCCCATTCCGATGCTGTCCGGCGCATCCTTGCTCTGGGTGCAGCGCAGGAGGAACGCTGCCGGGCTTTGAACCACAGCGAGGCCCTGCCCGAAGCTGCCGCCCGGCTGACAGAGCGGGAGCTTACACTGGCAAGGCTTATTGCAGACCGCTGCACCAACAAAGAGATCGCTGCCAAGATGTTCCTTTCGGAAGGAACGGTGAAGCAGTACACAAACCAGCTTTATTCCAAGCTGGGCATTGGCGGCGGGGTGCGCACGAAGCGTGCCCAGCTGGCAGAGTTGTTCGCCAAAAAATACTAACCTCAGGTTAATAGCTTTTTTCACCGGCCCGTTGTACTCTTTTATTAGAGGAATAACAGGCCGGTTTTTCTGCGCCCGGATGCAGGCTGAAAAAAGCAGCGCACCGGGCAGCGGAACGGCGGAAGGAGGATGTTTTTATGACAAATGAACTCCGGCACACCCCAAAGCTGCGGCTGCTCAGCGCTTTTCTGGCAGCGGCCATGGCCCTGACCACGCTGCCTGCGGCTGCATTCGCGGCGGACGGGATAACCAGTGATCTGAGCGTTGCCGGAACGTCGGTGACTGCAGACAATGCGACAGACATTCTGGGAGATGGAACCGCGAAGTATGAAGGTTCTGTGCTGACCCTGAACGGAGAGATCACGGTGCCGCAAAACGAAACTGGTATTGAGCCTGTTTTCTCGATCACCATTGACGGAACGGGAAAACTAACCGGCACCCCGTCCGGCACAGATAAGACCGGGTATGGTATTTTACCTCAAACGGACAAGGCAAAGATCGCCGCCGGGGCGGATATCACACTGGAAAATTTCAAACATGGCTCGACCGCTTACGGCGTGGATGTTTCGGGTACCCTGACCATTCGTGATGTGAACTATGGCGTCAGCGGACAGGGTGCCACGGTCGAGAGCGGCGGCAAGCTGATCATTCAGAACGCTGAAAATGCAGTTTCCGGCAGCGGTGCAAAAGTTTATGGCACACTGGAAATTGACGAGGCCGGAACAGCTGTTGACGGTAGCGGTGTCACGGTCTATGAGGGCGGCGTGGTGACCATCACCGGAGCAACCAGCGGCCTGAACGGCAGATCGGAAGTGGACGGCGGCAGCCTTTCGGTGAGTGCCAAGACCTGCATCGACAACGGTGAAGTGATATTTAAAAGCGGCACCCTGAAGCTGGATTCCACGAATAACGAGGCGATTGCCCTGAACAAACTGACGGTAACTGCAGCTGATTTCTGGTACCGCACGGCGAAAGGCGGCGCATGGACGAAGGTGACGGGTGGAAACTGGACGCAGCCTTCCGATACGGCTTATTTTGAGATCACCACAAGCAACCCCGCTGCCACGCACTACACCGTTACCTTCGACCTCAACGGCGGCACAAACTGGGGCAACGATGACGAGTGGATCAAGTTTACCGGCGGCAAATGGAATAATGACCACAATCAGGTGAGTTTTACCACACAGACTGGAGATAAGGGCGAATGTCTGAACGTCCCGCTGATGGAGGGTATGGCCCCTGAGCGGAAAGATTACAAGTTTGTCGGCTGGTACACTGAAGCTGTCGGCGGTGAGGCAGTGGAAAAACAGACCTATTATGCAAGTAATCAGCATCTGGAGCCGATCACAGAGGACATCACCCTCTATGCCCACTGGCAGTGGAACGGTGAGGGTCCTGAGCCTGGCCCCGCCCCCGTTCCGGACGAAACGGGGGTCGACGGCAGAGACGGCTCCGGATTCGGCGCAGTGCTGGCCGTGGCAGGCGGCGCTGCTGTGGTGGGTGCTGCAGGCTTCGGCATCTACGAACTGGCCACCCGCGCTATCCTGAAAAACCTGCTGCCTGAGGGCACGGCGATCCCCGCGACCCGTGGCGAGCTGGCCCTGCTGCTGTGGCAGAACGCCGGAAGGCCGGAACCCGCTGCACTGCCCGCCTTTGCGGACACGGCAGATGCTGAGACTGCAAAGGCCGCCCAGTGGTGCATCGAACAGGGCCTGCTGACGGCTGAGGACGGCGCGTTCCACCCGGAACAGAAGGTCTCGAAGTACCGCGTGATCCGGGTCTGGAAACAGGCTGCGGCACCGCAGCAGTGATGGGGCAGCTGCAGATCTGCACCGGAAAACTCAGGACGGATGTGAAGAGAACCTGCTGATGGATCCCGGCAAAAGCGGAACCCGCTCCCCGCAGAGCAGAAGGAAGTTTCTCTTTGCCGCAGCGGAAACGGCTTGGGTTAAATGCTTTTCCGTTTTTTAAACAGCGAGGCCCATGTCCGGCACCCCTGCGATGCGGACATGGGCCTTTTTTCTCAGCTGCTTCACTGCCGGGAAAACACTTTGCAGATCAAAACAGGAAAGGAGAAAAGCAAGATGAAATGGAGAAAAACAGCGGCTGTTCTGAGCCTTCTGCTGGCGCTGAGCATCAGCCTTTCTGCCTGTGGAGGAGGCGCGGCAGAGCCCTCCCCCAGCTCAGAATCGGAGGAAGCCCCGTATTCTGAGGAGACCTCGGGTACGACCTCTGCGGCCGAGCTGAGCGATGAGCAGCGGGAAGCGCTGGACGACTGGATCTGGTACGAGCGGGGGGACTACACCTCGGAAAACTGGTACCACATTGCGTCCGACGGCACGGTGGAGATGCACACCGAATACGGCTCCACCGAGGACACCTACACCGCCTACCCCATGCTTGGATGCTCCTACAACTTTGAGGGCTTTGACGTCGGCCCGGACGATGTGCCTTTCCTGAGCCTTCATATGGAGGAGAATGTCTTCAACAGCGTGGAGATCATCGAGGACGGAAGAGCGTTCCTTATCGGAAATGCAAGCTCCTTTGAAAGCTACTACATCCGCTCTGACTACACCGATGACGAGGACCTGCACAACGCCTGTGTGCTGATGTACCGGCAGTGGCGGATGGACGAAGAGCACCTGTACCTCAACTTCTACCCCAACCATGGCTTCATCCTGTATGGCCAGAAGGATCTGGGGGACGGCGTTTACGGCTTTGATTCTGACAGCGTGTATACCGGTCAGTGGATGGTGGACGGCGATACCGTAAGCCTTTTCTGGAACGACGGAACCGAGGACACTGCTGTGCTGATCCCGAATGAGCACCCGGGCGATGTGGGAGAAGACGTAAGCACCCTGAGCCTGAACGGCACCGACCTGCTCTTCAACAACAGGTGGTGAACGATGAAAAAACAAATCGGCGTTCTGCTGGCGGCATTTCTGATCCTGCTGGGGTGGGCCATCCTCCCGGCTCCGGCAATGCCGTCGGATGATCCACCGGAGGAAGACATTGCCGGAAGCGACTGGCGCACATGGGGCATCATCGATGACTCCGGCACGTTGGTGCAGGACGGGGAGACCATCCCCTTCTGCGCCTGCGTCCACACCGGGGACACGACCCTCTACCATGACACCGAATGTCAGGTGCTGCTGGCAGAGCTAGACTACCCTGCCCCTGTGGAGAATGCGGAACAGCGCTACCTCGGCATGGAGACCGCAGACCGGAACGGCGACGGCAGCAGCGATGTCCTGCTCCGCTTTTCACAGGAAGACGGAACGCTGGAACTGTTGTTCTGCTGGGACCCGGAGACCGGGGCCTTTCAATCCGTTCCGGCATGACCGGAGCAAAAAACATTTATTAAAAAAGGAGGCAATTCTATGAAAAACACGATGAAACGCACGCTGGGGCTGTTTGCAGCTGCACTGCTGACCATGTCGCTGGCACTCAGCGTCTATGCATCCGGTCACGACCTGACCTTTACCGACAAAGGCAACCGGATGCATGTCAAGGACAAGACCGTTCATGTGCAGACCTACTACCCCTATGAGTATTATGTGCTGGATGTTCTGGAGGATGCCCTTGTGGTGGCAAACCCCGAATGGGACGACTGCGGTTTTGCGGTCTGCCGCAGGATCACCAATGAATATCTGGACTATACCGGCTCTGATGACGACTTTGTTCTGGACTATGCAGAGGAATATCTGGAGTATGATTTCCAGCAGCTGTACGGTGGTCAGTGGCCCGATACCTCGTGGGAGGTAGTGGACGAGAGCAACGCTTCCAACCGCATCGCCACCATGCGGGGCTACATCTGGAACGATGAGATGGATGCCTACATGTGGACCGTGATCTACTGGGACACCAGTTACAATAACGCCATGGCAAAGACCTTCTTTGTCCCGGAGTACAACGGCTACGATAAGGCCGACAAGATGGGCAAGAAGGTGAGCAGCACCGTCGGGTGCTGATGGGAGTGATACAGTATGAGGACACGGAACCGTGCCCCGCAGGAAAAAATGCCGGATGAAGAGCTTTCCCGCCGCATCCTGTTTTACGGGCATCTGGCAAACCTCTGCGCCTACGGCTGCATTGCAGGTGCCGTGCTGGGCGTTCTGGCCGGCATCCTGCTTCAAAGCTTCACGACGGGCTGCACCATCGTGATGCTTGTGACCGTAGCAGCGGTCTTTTTGATCCAGCTGATCCATGCCATGCAAAGTTCTCTGATCCTCGGACAGCTGGGGGATGGTTTTATGGCCGCACTGCACAAGGCCTTTGGCCCGCAGCCGGAGCACAAGCAGTGGCCCATGAGCGATGAACTGGCGCGGCGTTCCGGGCTTTTCCCGGAGGAATGGGAATCGGCCAGTGCCCACGGCAGCTACGAGGGCAGCTATCAGGGCATTCCCTTTGCCATGCACAACGCTTCCCTCATCCACGTCTGGGAGGTGCGCGACCCCATGCCCGACGACCCGCACAACACCCGCACCTGCTCCAAAACGATCTTCAAGGGGTTGTTTCTGGTGTGCCGGATGCGCAGGCCGATGGCTCCGGAGCCCTTTGCCCTGCCCGGTGAGTTTGATCTGGCACCGGAAAGCTGGAAGCAGCAGCTGCAGAGGGCCGTGGACGCCCGGGCGCTGCGGATAAGCTTCCGGGGAGATCTGATGTTTGCCGCCTTTGACACCAACCGGAAGATCATGGCAGTTTCCAAGGATATCGACCCGAAGATCATTGATGAATACCGCCGCAGTTTTCAGGACTCGGTTGACATGATGAAGGATCTGATGGAAGCCGTGGCGCAGAATACGGAGCTTTTCTGAAACAGGAGGAACCAAAATGAAACGTATCGCACTTTTACTTGCCGCCTTGCTGATGTTTTCCCTGACCGGATGCGGCAGTTCCGAGGCCGCGGGCGAGGCTTCGGACTCCGACAAGGCCGGGGCTTACGAGGTCATCCCGCCGGAGGATGGCCGGGGCGACCTGATCCCCGCCTCTTCGGACGTGGTGAGCATCCCGGTGTTGGTGGGCGGCGGTCTCCCCTTCACCAGCATGGAAAATCTGATGAATAAGAACTATGAGGATGGCACCTACACCTACGAGGACATGACGCAGGACGGCTCTGTGCTGGTGGTGGATATGGCGTTCCAGTCGCTGCGCACCAACGAGACGGCGGAGGAATACGCAGAATATGCCGCCCGATTTGCCGCTCTGGATACCGGCGAGGGGGAACCCCGCGATGTCACCTGCTTTCAGGATGAGGACTACACCCAGAATCTTTCCTACCCGGTTTACATCGTCTGGTACACCACCGGCTCGGGGGAGGATCAGCGGGAGTGGATGGTCTACACGGTGGACACCGACGACTACACCTACCTTTATGCCTTCGGCACCATTGCCGATGAAGCGGACGACATGCAGGATGTATTCTACAACATCTGCGATCATCTTGAACTGGTGGATTGAGGTTTAAAGATATGACGCTGGAACAATCGGTTCTGCTGCTTGCACTGGCTCTGGCCGGGGCCTATGCGCTGCCCCGGCTTTTGCCGCAGAAGCCCCGGCTGCGCCGGGGACTACAGGCCCTGTGCATCGTGATGGCAGTGCTCAGCGCGGCGTATGCCCTGCTGACGCTGCTGTTCGTCTGGGCAGCAGGACAGAAACTTTGAAGATCGGGAGAAAACGACCATGAAAAATAAAATTCACCTGCTGCCCCTTGCCAGCCTTCTGCTGGCAGGCTGCATCCTCTGTACCGGCTGCGGCGGCGATGCCCCCGCCAGCAGCGTTCCGGCTGACGTCAGCACGGCTTCCTCTGTGGAAGAGGTCGATGCCATGGACGGCTACGACTACATCAATGATTATGTCGGTCTGTGGGGCTATTACGACATCGAGCTCTGGCTCCGTGTCCACGAGGACAGCACCTTTGAATTCGTCAACTCTGAGGACGAGACTATTTACACTGGCACCGCCGATGTGGACAAATACGGCATGGACCTCTACTTCGACGACGATACTCCGCAGATGCGGCTGGATCTTTCGGTCAGCGGCGACCTGTTGGAGGAAGGCTCTTCGGATGCTTTGCACCCGGTGGACGCCATCGTCTCCCGGGCGACCTGCTTTGAGAAAAACGGGCTGGAGATCAATGGCGTTGTGGATTCTTCCGACCCCATCCAGCTGAACAGCGGCGTTTGCAGCTTTACCGGAAAAGGCAGCGGCTACAACACCGACGAGTGTTACTGGCAGGTGACAAAGTACAACGACGTGACCCACGACGGCATCCGGGAGATCCAGTTTGATGCCGTGTGCTATATCCCGGATTCCTCTATTCCCTACTTTGGGCAGACCTATGATACCTACATCTCCAGCGAACTCTACGATGCCTATACCGGCACATGGCTCACGGCATCCACCGCCAAGGGGGACACGAGCCGGGCCGACCACCATTATTATCACACGGTGTACTGGAACGACAACGCTTATGACATCGAGTTCTTCTTCTCTACCGACTGGAACATGAGCAGCACCAGCGATGACAAGATCTTTACCAAGAGCTATGTGGTCTACCTGCCGGAGGATTACGACGGACTGGTTTTTGCCGCACAGGCGCAGCCGGACAACTATGCTGATGCCATGGCGCTGGATAATCTGGAAAATGTAAGCCCCGAAGGCAATATCATGGATCTTTCGCCGCTGGACCCCTACGCCAGCCTGTACTTCAGCATCTGCGGCTGAGCCGGAAAGAGAAAGGGAGGACGCTATGAGCTATGGAATGATTTTTGCGATTGCCGTGGTACTTCTTCTGGGATGGCTGCACAGCAGCCGGAAAGAAGCCGCCCGACAGGACGTAGACCGCCGCATCGTCCCGGCGGTGCTGGATGCTGCACTGCAGCAGGTGCAGTTTGCACCCAATGGCAGGATCACCTGTTTTGGGGACTCCGGGCTTTCCCTGCCCCAGTATGACCGCATGACCGGCGGGGAGCACGTCCGGGCAAGATACCGGGGCTATGAGGTGGAACTGTGCAGCATCGAGCTGGACCGGGATGTCAGCTATACCGACCCGAACGACCCCACTGTGGTCAACGCGCCGTCCTACGACACGGTATACGCTGGGCTGTGGGGCATCTGCCGTTTTGGTGTGCCGATGCCCGTGAGCCTGACCTTTACCCCACGGGGCAGGCTGGGACAGCTCGTCCGGGGTGCATCGGTACAGAACTCCATGGACGGCTTTGAACAGCAGTTCAAGCTGACAGCAGACGATGACACCGCCCTGAAAGCCTGCCTGACGGAGGAGAAATGCCGGAAGCTGCTGGCTCTTGCCGGGACAGCGGAGGGAAGCTTCAGCGGGAGCCTGCACCGGGACGGCACCCTGTATTTTGCCGTGGAAAACAACAAAGGACTTTTCAAGGGCAGCGGCAGTGACGATGTGCTGCGGGAAAAGTTCACCCGGCAGCTGAAGTGGTGCACCGATGTCATGGACGCTTTTGCTCCCTGAAACAGCGACCGTTCGGTTCGTTCTTTCGGAACTCAAAATACAAAAAGCTGAGCACCTGATTTTTTGCAGATGCTCAGCTTTTTTGTGTTCTTTTCACCGGATTTGGTTTTAAGAGACCCTTGTATTTTGATCAGAACTTATTTCAGCAGCTCAGACAGCTTTTCCAGACGGCGGATTGCTTCGTCCAGAACATCGGTACCACGGGCAAAGTGCATCCGGATCAGATGGTTCACCGGTTCCCGGAAGAAGCTGGAACCCGGCACAGCTGCTACACCGATCTCCCGGATCATCCACTCGCAGAATTCCAGATCTGTCCATCCCTCAAACTGCGGCAGAGCGAGAAATTCCGAAATGTCGATCATCACAAAATAGGTCCCCTGCGGCACATTGTGCTTCAGGCCTACACGGTCCAGCCCGGCAAGAAAGTGGTCGCGCTTTTCGGTGTAAAGGGCCTGCAGGTCTTTGTAGTAGCTTGCCGGCAGTTCCAGACCGGCCACAGCGGCTTCCTGCAGCGGTGCAGCCGCACCCACAGTAAGGAAATCGTGCACCTTGCGGGCACCCTCGATCACCTCTGCCGGGCCGATGAGATAGCCCAGACGCCAGCCTGTAATGGAGTAGGTCTTGGAGAGCGAGTTGCAGGTGATGGTATGCTCAAACATGCCGGGCAGGCTTGCCATGCAGATATGCTCTGCGGTCGCGTAGACGATATGCTCGTACACCTCATCTGTTACCACAAAGGCATCGTACTTGATTGCAAGGGCGGCAATGGCCTCCAGCTCGTCCCGGCGGAACACCTTGCCGCAAGGGTTGGAGGGGTTGCACAGGATCAGTGCCTTGGCTCCCTCGGCAAAGCCCTTTTCGATCAGGGAGATATCAAACTCATAGGTGGGCGGCACCAGCGGGATATAGATCGGCTCCGCACCGGAAAGGATGGCGTCTGCGCCATAGTTCTCGTAGAACGGCGAAAAGATCATCACCTTGTCGCCGGGGTTGCAAATGGTCATCATGGCCGCCATCATGGCCTCGGTGCCGCCGCAGGTCACGCAGATTTCGGTGTTGGGGTCCACAGTGTGGTGCAGGGCGGGGCTGGTCTTTTTAGCCAGCGCCTCACGGAAGTTCTGTGCACCAAAGGTCACAGCGTACTGGTGCGGGCCTTTGTAAGCCGTTTCGGCCAGAGCGTCCAGCAACTGCTTCGGCGGGTCAAAATCCGGAAAACCCTGAGACAGGTTGATGGAGTTATACTGATTATTGATGCGGGTCATGCGGCGGATGACAGAATCCGTAAAGGTGCCCACACGGTCACTTAAAACAGGCATGTGCTTTCCTCTCCTGTTCAATCCTTAAAATACGCCTTCTGGATGGCCAGCAGCACGCCTGCGCGGCTTGCGGCAAAGTTCAGGCCGCCCTGCAGGTAGCAGGTATAGGGCTCACGCAGCGGGCCATCGCAGGAAAGCTCGATGGTGCTGCCCTGCGTAAAGCTGCCGCTTGCCATGACCACCTCGTCGGTATAGCCCGGCTCCGGAGAAGGTTCCGGGGCAGCATAGCTGTCCACCGGACTTGCAGCCTGAATGCCCTGACAGAAGCCGATCAGGGCGTCTGCAGTGCCCGCATCAAAGCAGGTAACAATGTCGTTATGGTCATCGCAGTAGCGCGGCACCGGGTTCTTGCCCAGCAGTTCCAGCATACACTGTGCATAGATGGCCGTCTTGATGGCCTCGCACACCACGCCGGGAGCGTAATAAAAGCCCAGATACATATCACGGGGCGTTTCCAGCGTGCAGCCCAGCTCCTTGCCAAGGCCGGGGGCATTCAGACGGTATGCGCACAGCTCCACCAGATCCCTGCGGCCCACAATGTAGCCGCCGGTGGGGGCAATGCCGCCGCCGGGGTTCTTGATGAGGCTGCCCACAGCGATATCTGCACCCACCTGACAGGGCTCCTGCGTCTGGGTGAACTCGCCGTAGCAGTTATCCACAAAAATGATGATATCAGGGTTTGCCGCACGGGCGGTATCTGCAATTGCTAGTAATCGTGGATCAGCATGCCACGGTGAATACGTTCCCGGGC